>Ga0116144_10001201_pt1 | contig 32051 bp, 28 predicted proteins | sample AD_UKC035_MetaG_FD_89746 | JGI IMG/M metagenome (GOLD analysis project Ga0116144, IMG submission 89746) | Active sludge microbial communities of municipal wastewater-treating anaerobic digesters from USA - AD_UKC035_MetaG | ecosystem: Engineered > Bioreactor > Anaerobic > Digestate | place: USA...
AAGCCGCGGCGGAAGCCGTCGATCATGTAGAAGAAGGGGTTGAGGTGGCTCACCGCCAGCCACAGCGGCGGCAGCGACTGGACCGAATAGAACACGCCCGAGAGCATCGTCATCGGCATCACGATGAAGTTCTGGAACGCGGCCATCTGGTCGAACTTCTCCGCCCAGAGCCCCGCGACCAGCCCGAGCGAGCCGAGGATCGCCGCGCCGAGCACCGCGAAGACGATGATCCACCAGGGTTCGGCCATGCGCAGCGGTGCGAACCACATCGCCGCCAGCAGCACGCCGATGCCCACCAGCAGGCCGCGCAGCATCGAGGCACCGACGTAGGCCACGTACCACGCGGCATGCGACAGCGGCGTGACGAGCAGGAACACGAGGTTGCCGGTGATCTTGCTCTGGATCAGCGAGCTGCTGGTGTTCGCGAAGGTGTTCTGCAGCACGCTCATCATCACGAGCCCCGGGATCAGGAAGCTCGTGTAGCCGACGCCAGGGAAGACTTCGAGCCGGTCCTCGAGCACCTGGCCGAAGATCAGCAGGTAGAGCATCGAGGTCAGCACCGGCGCCGCGACGGTCTGGAACGCGACCTTCCAGAAGCGCAGCACCTCCTTGCGAAACAGCGTCCCCGCGCCGGCCAGGCTCATGCCCGCCGCGCGCGGCGACGCAGCCCCGTGCCCCGGCTCGACCGGTCTGGCCCCGGTCCCGGCACGCACGGTGCTGCTCATGCCGGCACTCCGGCGTCCTGGCGCTGCGCGCCGGCAAGCCCCTGGTTCATGATGTGCAGGAACACGTCTTCGAGGTCCGGGCGGCGGATTTCGAGATCCTCGACGTGCACGCCGGCCTCGCGCAGCGTGGCCAGCGTCTGCTCGACCGCGCCGGCGTCCTGCACGCGCAGCTGTGCGATGCGGCCGGTCACGCGCGCCGCCGAAGCCAGCGCCGCCGGCAGCGCATCATCGGTCTTGAACGCGAGCACCGTTCCGGCGGCTCCGGAGAGCAGTGCCGCCGTCTCGTCGAGCGCAACGAGGCGGCCGTGCTTGAGCATCGCGATGCGGTGACACAGCGCCTCGGCCTCCTCGAGGTAGTGCGTCGTCAGCAGCACCGTGTGCCCCTGGCGATTGAGCCGCGCGACGAAGTGCCACAGCGTCTGGCGCAGCTCGACGTCGACACCGGCGGTCGGCTCGTCGAGCACGATCACCGGCGGGCGGTGCACCAGCGCCTGCGCCACCAGCACGCGGCGCTTCATGCCGCCGGAGAGCTGGCGCATGTTGGCGTCGGCCTTGTCGGCCAGGCCCAGCTCGTGCAGCAGCTCGTCGATCCAGGCGTCGTTGTCGCGCACGCCGAAGTAGCCGCTCTGGATGCGCAGCGTCTCGCGCACGCTGAAGAAGGGGTCGAACACCAGCTCCTGCGGCACGATCCCGAGCAGGCGCCGGGCCGCGGCGTAGTCGTCGACGACGTCATGGCCGTGCACGGTGACGCGTCCGCTGCTGGCGCGCGCCAGCCCCGCGAGCACCGAGATCAGCGTCGTCTTGCCGGCGCCGTTGGGGCCCAGCAGCCCGAAGAACTCGCCCTCCTCGATGTCGAAACTGACGCCGTCGAGCGCGCGCAGCGTGCCGGCGGCACCCCGGTAGATCTTGACGACGTGGTCGAAGCGGACGGCAGTGGACATGAAGCGCGAAATTGTAGGAAGCGGGGCGCGGGCGCGCTGATGCAAGAATGAATGGCCCTTGCCGCAGACGCCATGCCCCCGCCCAAGAGACCCCGCCGCACCGCCGAACGCATCCTGGAGGTGACGCTTGCGCTCTTCAACCGCTTCGGCGAGCCCAACGTCAGCACGACGCTGATCTCGTCCGAGCTGCGCATCAGTCCGGGCAACCTCTACTACCACTACCCGGCCAAGGACGAGCTCGTCAACGCGCTCGTCGACCGCCACGAGCGGGCGCTGTCCGAGCTGCTGCCGGCGGCCGAGGATGTCGCCAACGTCGAGGACGCGTGGTTCTTCCTGCACCTGCTCTTCGAGCGCACCTGGGACTACCGCTTCCTCTACCGTGACCTGAGCGACCTGCTGAGCAAGAACCGCCACCTCGAGACGCGCATCGCGGCGATGATGACGGCCAAGGCACAGGCGCTGCAGCAGCTCATCCGCGGCCTGCGCCATGCCGGAGTGCTGCTGGCGGAAGAGGCCGACACCGGGCCGCTGGCGACCTCGATGCTCGTGCTTGCGACCTACTGGCTGAGCTACGAGTACGTGCGCGATCCGCGCCGCGCGCTCGAACCCGAGCAGGCCGCCGAGGCGCTGCAGCGGGGCGCGTGGCACGTGTTGGCGCTGCTGCTGCCCTACCTCGAGCCGGCGTCGCGCGCGCACCTCGGGGAACTTGCCGAGGCCTACCTCGGTCAGGAGGAATAGCAGGGATCGCGCGCTGCGCAACCGCGGGCGCGGATCGTTCATCGCGAAACGCAGGAGGCCGCCATGTACCACCGCATCCTCATCGTCGTCGCCGACAATCCCGCGACCCAGATCGCGATCGCGCATGGCCTGGGCCTGGCCAGGGCGCTCGGTGCCGAGGTCCTGTTCGCGCACGCGCTGCACAGCTATCCGCTGGCGGTCGCGGACGTGGCCCCGGTGGTGACGATCGCGCCCGACGAGTTCGCCCGTCAGGCGGCCGAACTCGGTGCGCGGCTGCTTGCACAGGCGCGCGAACAGGCCGCGGCCGCCGGAGTCAAGGCCAGCGCGCTGGTGCTCGAAGGCGTCAACGGCGTCGACGGGCTGAGGGCGCTGGCGCGCGAGCAGAGCTGCGACCTGATCGTCATCGGCGCCGAAGGCGGCAACACGCTCGTGCGCCTGCTGACGGGCAGCGCGGCCTCGGGCCTGATCACCCGCGCCACCGTGCCGGTGCTGGTCTGCCACGCGCACGACCCGCTGCCGGCGTGATGGCCTCGTTCAGGCCGAGGGTTTGCGGCGGTGGAAGCGGATCGGCTGCGCGCGCGGCGCCTTCAGCGGCGCGCCCGCGCCGGCCAGCGTCTCGTTGAGCTTGCGCGCGGCGTCGTCGGCGAGCGCCGCCTCGCGTGCGGCATCGATCAGCTGCGCGCGGTCGGCCGCCGGCCGGGTGCCGACGGCCAGGTGCTCGACGATGTGCAGCAGGTTGTCCTTGCCGCGCTCGTTGGTCGTGCCGTAGCCCTTGATCAGCCGCCCGCAGCGCGCCAGCGCCAGGCCCAGCGCCGGGTCCTCGCGCGTGCCGCGCTCGACCGCGGCGAGCCACTGCTCGATCAGCTTCTGCTCGAGCGCGAAGCGATGGCCGCGGCGGCGCTGCCCCTTGAGCAGCATCAGGAAACGCAGCGCGAGCGCGCCGTGGACGGTGTGCGCGCCGAGCTTGAGCGGCAGCGCCCAGGGCTCCGCGCCCTTGGCCATGCGGCGGCGATCCCAGGCGATCAGGCGGTTGGCCAGACCCTCGGGCAGCAGTGCGGCGAACTCGGGGACGCCGGGCTTGAAGTGGTCGTAGACACCGACCAGCAGCTCGCCCTCCTTCACCCCGACCTCGCGCTTGACGCGCTCCATGCGGCTGCTGGCGAGCTTGAGCCCGGCGACGTTGACGATGTCGTCGAAGGCCATCCACAGCGCCAGCCAGCGCACCATCTCCTGCGTCACCGGCCCGGCACGGCCGCCCTCGGCGGCCTCGATGCGCGCCAGGCGTTCGTCGTAGAGGCGGCCATAGGCCTCGTCCTGGTACTTCACGACGCGCTCGCGCGCGATCGTGCGCAGGTCCGGTGCAGGCGCTGCGGCAAGCACCTTCTCGACCATCGCCTGCTGCTCGCGCCGCGTCGTGATTGCATCGAAGGCCGCGGCGAAGCCGCGCAGGCTGGCCGTCACGCCGAGGCCTCCTTCGCGGATCGTCTCTTCGTAGTGCTCGCGCGCGAAGGGCAGGGCGCCGCTGGCGGCGACCGCACCCAGCAGCACCGCGCTGATCACGGTGCCGGACTGGCGCGCCATCAGGTTGAAGTCCAGCAGCTCGGTGGCACGCGCGTGGCGCTGCAGCACGGTCAGCATTGCGGCGTCGTCGCTGCGGCCGTCGCTCGGCTTCATCTTCTCGGTCGTGGTCAGCGTGCGCGAGGTCGAGCTGATGACCAGCGTGCGGTCGGGGCTGGCCATGCCGTCGCCGACGTGGCGCGCGGTCTCGAGCAGTTCGGAGGACAGCAGCAGGTCGATCTCGCCGGCCACCGGGTTGAGGCTGAAGACCGGCCGCCGGCCCCCGAGCGCCGTCAGCGGCTGCGGGTAGACCTCGACGTAGTAGGTGGTTGCGCCGGTGCGCTGCGCGACACCCGGGATCGAGGTCGACTGCGCGGCGTAGCCGGCGCGCATCGCGGTCAGGTACAGCCATTCGGCGAGCACGCCGCCGCCTTCGCCGCCGAGGGCACAGACGAGGATGGTGATCGGGCGGTCGGGGTGGTTCGGGGCGGTGGAGGTGTTCATGTCTTGTCGCGCTCCATTGCCGCTCAGGCCGGACGCAGCCAGCCGGTGATCGTCTGCCGCAGCGCGGCGACGAAGCGCTCGCCGAAGCGCGGGTTGGCGATCACCTCGGCGCGGTAGAAGCTCGGGCACAGCGTTGCCGCGTGCGCGTTGGAGCCGCACAGGCCGCAGCCGACGCAGCCGTCGATCACGGTGGCGATCGGGTCCACGCGCAGCGGGTCGGGGTTGTCGCGGATGGTCAGCGTCGGGCAGCCCGAGAGGCGGATGCAGGCGTGGTCGCCGGTGCAGACGTCCTCGTCGACGCCGTACTTGACGCGCTCGACGCGCTCGCCGCGCTTGAGGCGCGCGGCGTTCCAGGGCTTGATGCGGCGCTGGCGCTCGAGCATGCACTCGCCTTCGGCGACGATGACCTTCAGGCCCTCGTAGGTGGTGGTCAGCGCCTCCTGCACGGTGCGGCGCATCGCGGTGACGTCGTAGCTGTTGACGACGCGCATCCAGTCCACGCCCATGCCCTTGAGCGTGCCCTCGATCGTCTTGTTCTTGTCGACCAGGCTCTGGTTGAGCGCGACGCGCCGCTCGGCGTCGGCCTTCACCTCGTCGTCGGGCGTGCTGATGATGTCCTGCGTTCCGGTGGCCGAGGTGTAGCCGTTCTTCAGAATGATCAGCACCGCGTCGTCGTGGTTGAAGAGCGCGGCCTCGACGCCGGTGAGCAGGCCGTTGTGCCAGAAGCCGCCGTCGCCCATGATCGCGATGCTGCGCCGCTGCATCATCGGGCTCACCCCCGCGCGGCTGGCCAGGCTCATGCCGTAGCCGAGGATCGAGTGCCCCGAGTTGAAGGGCTCGAAGGTGGCGAAGGAGTGGCAGCCGATGTCGGCGGCGATGTGCGTCTTGCCCACCTGCTCCTGCGCGAGCTTGAGCGCCGCGAACACCGGCCGCTCGGGGCAGCCGATGCAGAAGCCCGGCGGCCGCGCCGGGATCGGCCCGAGCGTCTTGGCGACATCGGCGCGGCGCTCGGCGTTGCCTTCGAGCCAGGCGCGCGCGGCAGCGGTGTCGATCTCCGGCGCGTGCCTGGCGAGGAAGGCCAACAGCCCGCCGGCGATCGCCTCGACCGTGTATTCGCCGGCCGCGCTGATCATGTCCTTGCCGTGCACGGCAGTCTGCACGTCCAGGCGCCGCAGCGCGGTGATCAGGTCCTTCTCGATGTACTCGGGATAGCCTTCCTCCAGCACCAGCACCGCGTCCTTGCCGGCGCAGAAGGCCGAGAGTTCGCGCGGCACCAGCGGGAAGGTGACGTTGAGCACCAGCAGCGGGATGCGGCTGTCGCCGAAGGTGTCGGCCAGACCCACGCGCTGCAGCGCGCGGATCAGCGCCGGGTGCAGCCCGCCCTGGACGATGATGCCCAGGCGTTTCAGGTCGGCGTGCTCGCCGTCGAAGTGCTCGTTGAGCCGGTGCTGCTCGATGTAGGCCTGAGCTGCGGGGATGCGCTGCTCGACCTTGAGCTTCTCGTGGCCGAAAGTCACCGGCGGGTGCGAGAGGCGGCTGTAGTCGAAGCCCGCAGGCTCGTCCATCAGGTCGCGCGTGGAGACGCGCGGCGCGACGTTGTCGCGCGCCGCGAAGGAGCCGCGCACGTGGCAGGCGCGGATGCGCAGGCCCATCATCGCCGGCATGTTGCTTGCCTCGCTGAGCGCGAAGGCGTGCTCGACGAGGTCGACCATGCGCTGCAGCTCCGGGCGCGGGTCGAAGAGCGCGATCGTGCTCTTCATCGCGAAGGCGTGCGTGCGCTCCTGCACCACGCTCGCGCCCTCGCCGTAGTCCTCGCCGACGACGATCAGCGCGCCGCCGACGACGCCGGGACTGGCGAGGTTGGAGAGTGCGTCGGCGGCGACGTTGGTGCCGACGATGCTCTTCCAGGTGACGCAGCCGCGCAGCGGGTAGTGGATGCTGGCGCCGAGCATCGCCGCGGCCGAGGCCTCGTTGCTGCAGGCCTCGACGTGCACGCCCAGGGTGTCGAGGTAGTCCTTGGACTGCACCAGCACGTCCATCAGGTGCGAGACCGGCGCGCCCTGGTAGCCGCCGACGTAGGCCACGCCCGACTGCAGGATGGCCTTGGTGATCGCCATGATGCCTTCGCCGTGGAAGGTGTCGCCCTGGCCGAGCTGCAGGTGCTTGATCTCTTCGGTGAACTGGACTTCCATCGCGTCTGCCCTTGTCTCGTGGGTCGGGTGGCGGTTCGCGCCCGGCGGCAAGCCGTGGCCTGCGGGCGCCGGTGCGTGCAGGAGCCGCCGCCGGCAACACCGGCTTGCGACCGGTGCTCGCGCGGCTGCCCCGACTCTAGGGGCAGCGGCACCATTCGTCCATGCAATGGTCTTTCTAAGTAGTATTCGTTCGATGCATGTACGGGATTTCGACCTGAACCTGCTGCACGTCTTCGCCGCCGTGCACGCGGCCGGCAGCGTCAGCCGCGCTGCCGAGACGCTGGGCCTGAGCCAGCCGGCGGTCAGCCACGCGCTGACGCGGCTGCGCCTGGCGCTGCGCGACCCGCTCTTCGTGCGCCGCGGCGGCGGCGTGGCGCCCACGCCGCGCGCCGACCAGTTCGCGCGCCAGGTCGAGGCGGCGCTGCGCCAGCTCGACGTCGCGCTCAACGAGGCCGAGCACTTCGACGCCGCGCGCTCGCAGCGGCGCTTCGTCGTGCACATGAGCGACATCGGCGCCGACGAGTTCCTGCCGCCGCTGATGGCCGCGATCGGCCGCGAGGCACCGGGGGTGCGCGTCGACGCGGTGCAGCTCGCGCTGGAGGCGGTTGCGCCGGCGCTCGAGGACGGGCGCCTGGACCTGGCCTTCGGCTACCTGCCGGCGCTGGCCGGCACCGAGAGCCAGCCCATCCTGCAGGAGCGTTATGTCGTGCTGCTACGCCAGGGCCACCCACTGGCGCAGCAGCTACGCGACCGCAGCACGCTCGAGCGGCTCGAGTTCGTGCTCGTCGACAGCCACGCCGAACCCGCGCGTGTGCTGCATCTGCTGGGCCTGCAGCCGCGCATCCGCCTTACGCTGCCGCACTTCATGGTCGTGCCGGCGATCCTCGCCGCGACCGACCTCGCTGTGATCCTGCCGCGGCGCCCCGCGCTGCGCTTTGCCGCGCTGCACGCGCTGCAGATCGTCGAGGTCGACCTCGGGCTGCCGCCCTTCACGGTGGCGATGTACTGGACATGGCGCTCGACGCACGACCCCGGTCACCGCTGGCTGCGCGCGCACGCCGCGGCGATGCGGCTGGACGCGCCGCCTTCTTCGCTGCCGGTGCCGCCGTCCGCCGGGTCGACGTCGCCGACTTCCTCGCCTCTTTCCTTACCTTTCCCGCCGGCACCGCCGGCGGCGGCAACTCGCCGGGCTCAACCTCGCCCGCCCAGGGCAGCATCATCGTCGCCAGCAGCAGCAGCTCGAACTCGGAAGTGAAGCGCTCGGCGATGTGCTCGGGGTCGGGGCACAGCGCCCGGTCGGTGATCAGCCCGAACTGAACGCCGCCGGCGTACGAGAGGATCGACAGCCCCATCCCGAGGTCGCCCGTGGCCGGCACCCAGAAGAGGTTCTCGCGCACGAGCGCGCCGCAGAAGGCCAGCGGCTTCGTCGGCCCGGGCACGTTGGTCATCACGGCGGTCGTCTTGCGCGCGAACAGGTTCAGGAGCGCGTCCTGGGCCGGCTTGAGCAGCAGCCCTGCAAGCGCCAGCACGCCGTAGGCCAGCAGCGGCTGGTAGCTGCCCTTGAGTTCGGTCATGCGCTGACGCACCGCGAAGACGCGCTCGATCGGGTTCTCGATGCCGATCGGCAGCACCAGCGGCGCCAGGCCGAAGCGGTTGCCGAGCTTCCAGGCGTCCTCGAGCGGGCGCAGGTTCACGGGCACCATCGCGCGGATCTCCTGGCCGCCCGGATCGTCGCCGAGCGCGCGCAGGTAGCCGCCGATCGCGCCGGCGGCGCAGCTCAGCAGCACGTCGTTGACCGAGCAGCCCAGCGCCTTGCCGATGGCCTTGACCTCGTCCAGCGGCAGCGGCTCGCACCAGGTCGCGACCTTGCGGCCCTCGGGCCTGCCCTTGAGCCGCGTCGGCGAATCGTCCGCCATCAGCGCCAGAGCCGCGGCGTCGGCGAGCACGCGGGCGCCGCTGCGCGCCAGGTCGACGGCGCCGGCGAGCGAGGCCTCGGGGTCGGCGAGCGCCTGCAGCGTGCGCGCGATGCCCTGGCCGTACATGTCGACCGCCTGCGCGGCGATCTCGGTCAGCGGCCGGATCACGGCGTCGGCCAGCCAGTCCTCCTCGTCGTCCGGCTGCTCGGGCGTGGGCACCGGCGGATCGTCGCCGCCGTCGGTGATCGAGTTCATCACCGAGATCAGTGCGATGCCGTCGGCGACGCAGTGGTGGATGCGCGCGACCATCGCCGACCCACCCTCGAAATCCTCGACGACGTGGAACTGCCACGGCGGCCGGTCCTCCTCCAGTGCGGTTCCCGCCATCTCGCCGCACAGACGCTGCAGCGCCTGGCGCTGGGTCTCGCCGGCGCCGGGCGAGAGGATCATCGGCGTCACGTGGTGCTCGATCTCGAAGGCCGTATCCTCGACCCAGTTGCAACCGATCGCATCGTGCTCGATGCGCTGGCGAAAGCGCTCGTACTTCAGCAGCTTGTCGGCGATGCGCTCGCGCACCGCCTGCAGGCTCACGGGGGAGGCGAACATCCAGACGCCGACGATCATCATCTGGTTGACGTCGTTGTCCATGCGCAGCCAAGCGGTGTCCACGCGCGCCATGCGCTGCGTCCGCGGTTCGGGCATCGGGCTTCTCCTGGGTGCTGGCGGCGCGCGGCGCCGCGTACGATCCGAGGCCGCGATGATGCCGCGAAGCGAGGCGCTTGCGCGTCGGCATCGCCCCGAATCCCGTTTTCCTCCCCGTTCGTCAACCTTCCAGGAGAGCCGCCCATGGCCACGTCCAAACTGAAGACCGCTTTCGACAAGGCCGTCGCCGACAGCAAGAAGCTTCCCGAGCGGCCCGACAACAAGACGCTGCTGAAGATCTACGCCCTCTACAAGCAGGCCACCGAAGGCGACAACGAGGGCAAGCGCCCCGGCATCACCGACATGGTCGGCCGCGCCAAGCACGACGCCTGGGCCGCCCTGGCCGGCAAGTCCGCCAACGAGGCGATGCAGGAATACGTCGACCTGATCGAATCGCTGAAGTAGCGGCGCAGCGTCGGCGTCGCTGCCCGCTGCCGCGCCCACCCTCGGAGGAATCCCATGTATTCACGATTGCTGGTGCCGCTGGACGGCAGCCCGACCTCGCTGCTCGCGCTGGAGCATGCGGCGGCGCTGGCGCGCATGAGCGGTGGCGCCGTGGTGCTGCTGCACGTGATCGAGCCGATGCGGCACAGCAGCGGCTTCGAGCGGCCCAAGGTCTACATCGAGGAGGTCCGCCCGCGCTTCCTCGCCGCCGGCCAGGCGCTGCTCGACGAGGCCGCCGAGCGCCTGCGCGCCGACGGGATCGAGGTCGAGACGGTGCTGCTGGAAAGCGGCGTCGAGCGTGTCTCCGAGCAGATCGCGAAGCAGGCCGAGGCGAGCCGCTGCGACCTCGTGATCCTGGGCACGCATGGACGTCGCGGCGTCGGCCGCCTGCTGCTGGGCAGCGATGCCGAGGCGGTCGCGCGCATCGCGCCGGTGCCGGTGATGCTGGTGCGCCAGATGCGCGGCGAGGCGGCCGGGCAGTGACCGCGCGCTCAGCGCCTGCCGTGGAACTCCGCGACGAAGCGCTGCCGAAACGCCTGGTGGCAGCCCAGGCAGCCCTGCTGTACGCGTGCAAAGGCGGCGATGACCTCGGCGCCGTCGCCGCGTGCCGCGGCTTCGGCGAGGCCCGCGGCGGCGTCATGCACCTTCGTGTCGAAGCCGCGGAAGCTGCCGGCCTCGGTGCCCAGCCAGCCGAGGATGCGCAGCTTTTCCGCCGGCGCTGGCTCGGCGTGCCGCCCGATCTTCGGCGCGAGCTCGCCCACGCGGGGCCAGTCCTCTACCGCGATGGCGCCGGTCACGGCCTGCAGGTCGCGGTCGAGCTGCTTCATGATCGTCTGAAGCAGCATCGGCTCGGAGCCATCCTGGGCCTGCGCCGCGGGGCCTGCGACCAGAGTGAGCAGCGAGGCACCCAGGGCAGCAAGACGGATCGATGCGGATGACGAGGCCTGCATGTTCGGCTCCTGCGAAGGGGTTGGAATGGGCGCAAGAATGGGATGAACGGACGGCGGACGCGGCGGATGTCTCGGGCTGCCGCGCGAGGCTTCAGTACTCCAGGCTCAAGGCCACCGAGCCGAAGGCATGGCCGCCGGTCTGCCGCTCGAACTCGCGCGTGCGCCATACGCGCATCAGGGCCAGCCGCAGGCCGTGGCCGCTCAGCAGCCACTGGCTGCTGAAGCCGATGGCCGCCTGGGCGACCCAGGGCCGGCGCTCGACGCGGTGGCTGCCGCCGAAGAGGTTGCCGTCCAGTGAGAAATCCCACGCGACGGCCTTGGCCTCGAGGCTTGCGAAGACGTGCGCGCCGGGCCGCGGCGCCGTCACTTGCCGGGGCTCTTCACGGCGCGCGGCGGCGGCGGCCGAGGGCGGCCGGTTCTCGGCGCCCGGCCGGATCGGGTAGCTGCCGAAATCGTTCGGCAGGTTCCAGCCCGAGCGCAGCTCGATCCCGGCACTGGCGGCGGTCTCGATGTTGCCGATGCGCAGCGCGTAGCTGCCGATCGCGTCGCTCCCCCAGCCGGGACGGATCGCGCCGTCGGCCTGGTGCTTGAACTTGCGCTCCATCGCGAGCTGGAACGCCGGCTCGTTGCGCAGCTGGTGCTTCCAGCCGCGGAAACGTTCGATCCCGCGCGCCCGGTGCACGAGATCCTGCGTCTGCTCGGCCAGCGACGCGGGCCCGATCACACCCAGGCTCAACTCCCGCGTCTCCAGCATCTCCCGGCCGGGTGTCGGCGATGGCAGGCGCCGGTTCCAGGACATGCCGAGGTAGAGCAGGCCGGCATACGGCCGATCCTCGATGACCCGATCCGTCCGCTTCTTGTCGGTGGGCGTGTACATCGCCTGGCCGATGCGCACGACGAGGTTCTGCGTTGCCGGCGTGGACGCGGCCTCATCCCGGAATTGCGGATCGGCCCAGGCGATGAAGCGCGTGTAGAGCGCTAGGGGCGCGGGCATGCACTCCGAACGCAAGGCGCCTGCGATGTCGCGCGAGACCCAGGTGAGCGCCACGCCGTTCGTGTAGTTGTGGTCGGTGCCCGCGAAGAGGTCGTTCTCCAGCCGCAAGCTGCCGCCGCGCCACTGCAGCTGCTCGTTTTGCGGGCAGGGCGGGTGAATGTCCGCGTCGGCCTGCGCGATCGCCAGCGTAGGCTGCAGCGCGAGCGCGGCGGCCATCGCCAAGGCCCGGAGCGCGGGCAGGCAGCCGCATCGGCGCCAGCCCGTGCCTGGCCGCTGCGTAGTGCGGCCTGCCAGCGCAGGCCTCACGGCACGCGGGTCCGGGCCTGCGAGCTGCGCGCCTGCACCGACGCGACCGCCGCGCCGGCGGGGGCACTCTGGCCCGGCGCGTGTGCCCCGTCCCAGCCGCCGCCCAGCGCCTTGTAGAGCGCGATCATCTGCACCGCAGCGGCGCCGTGGGCGCGCGCGCTGGCGGCCCGCGCCTCCAGCAGCAGGCGCTCGGCGGCAAGCAGTTCGGTCCGGGCGATGTCGCCGGCAGCAAAGCGCGCCCGTGCATGCTCGAGCGCACGCTGACTGGCTGCCTCTGCGGCCTGGCGTCCGGAGAGCGCGTCCAGGCCCGCGCGGTAGTCGCCAAGCGCCCGCTCGGCATCGCCCAGCGCGGCGAGGACCGCCTGCTCGTAGGCGAGTGCCGCCTGCTGCTGCCCGGCTTCGCGGGCGCGGATCTCGGCGCGCACGCGCCCGCCGTCGAAGAGCCGCCAGGAGATGAGCGGCAGCACCGCCCAGCGCGCGCTGGACGCATCGAACCATTCGCCCGTGGCCAAGGCCTGCAGTCCGCCGCCGGCGCTGATCGAGAGCTTCGGGAAGAGCTCGGCGGTGGCCACGCCGATCTCGGCGGTGCTGGCGGCCAGGCGGCGTTCGGCGGCACGCACGTCCGGCCGCCGGCGCAGCAGCTCGGCGCGCTCGCCGACCGGGAAGGCCGCCAGCCTCCGCAGCTCGGGCGTGTCCTGCAGCAGCGCCAGTTCCTGTTCCGGCAGGCCGCCCAGCAGCAGTCCGAGGGCCAGGGCGCCAGCACGCCTTCGCGCCTCGATCGCGGGCAGGCTGGCCTGCGCCGCGGCCGCAAGCGCCGCGGTGGCATCGAGCTCGCTCGCGCCGACATCGCCTGCGGCATGACGCTGGCGCAGGAGCGCCAGGGTCTGATGCAGCGACTCGACGCTCGCCTGCTGGGCGTGCAGCTCCTGCGTTGCGCCCAGCAGCGTGAACCAGTTGCGTGCCACCTCGGCCGCCACGCGCATGCGCACGCCCTGCGCGTCGAGCTGCGCCGCCGCGGCGCGGGCGTCGGCGCTCTCGAGCGCGCGGCGCTGTCCGCCGAAGAGGTCCAGCTCCCAGCTCGCATCGAAGCCCGCATCGTGCAGGGTCTGATCGGCCTCCAGTCCCGGGATGCGCCCCACCGGCAGTGGCCCGTTCTCGCTCAGACGCTGCCGCCCGACCGTTGCCCCGACGCCGACCCTGGGCGCTGCGGCGCCGGCCGTGCGGTCGCGCAGCGCGCGCGCCTCGTCGATGCGGGCCAGGGCCTGGCGCAGCTCGAGGTTGCGGGTGAGCGCCGTCTCGACGAGGCGCTCGAGCACCGGATCGCCGAGCGCGGCCCACCAGCGCGCGAGCTCGACCGCGGACTCGCCGGCTGGCTGGGCCTGGCTCCAGCCGTTGCCGACGGGCACCGGCGGCTCCCGGTAGTCGGGGCCGACCGTCGTGCAGGCTGCCAGCACCAGGCTGGCCAGGGCCACGAGCGATGGCCGTGCTCGGCGGCCTGCGGCCTCCGACCGGCTTGCGAGGATGGGCGTGCGGGAGAGGGTGGAAGGCTTCATTGCAGTCGTCCCCGAACGAAGGCGGTGGCCAGCGCCAGCGTCACCAGCGCGATCAGCGCCAGAGGCCACAGGCTTGCGAGAGCCTCGTGCAGCGGCATCGCCTTCATGAAGCTGCCCTCGACGATCACGAGGAAATGGGTCAGCGGGATCGCCTGTGCGAGCCACTGCAGCAGCACCGGCATGTTCTCCACCGGGGTCGCGAAGCCCGACATCAGCACCGCGGGCACGCCGATCGCGAAGGCGCCGAGGATCGCCTGCTGCTGGGTCGCGCTGACCGCCGAGATCATCAGGCCGATGCCGACGACCGAGAGGATGAAGAGCAGCAGGCTGGGCACCAGCAGCGCCAGCGAGCCGGTGAAGGGGATGCCGAACAGCCAGGTCGCGGCGGCCACCATCATCAGGCCCAGCAGCGTGCCGATGGCCAGCGCCGGCATCGACTTGGAGATGATGATCTCCGGTGTCGAGGCCGGCGACACCAGCAACTGGTCGAAGGTGCCGAGCTCGCGCTCGCGCGCAATCGACAGCGAGGTGATCAGGAGCGCGCTGAAGAGCGCCAGGATCCCGGTGAGGCCCGGCACGATGAACCAGCGGTAGACCAGGTTCGGGTTGAAGGCGTGGCGCAGCGCCACCGGCGTCGATCCTGCGGCGGCGCCCGCCGGTTCGGGGCCGGCCGATCCGGCGCCGGTCATTTCAGCGCCGGCCTCGGCGGCGATCGCGGCCAGGTAGCCGACGACGATCTGGCCCGAATTGCTGCGTCGTCCGTCCACCAGCAGCTGCACCCGGCCGGTCTCGCCGGCGGCGATGCGGCGGGAGAAATCCGCCGGGATCGCGAGTGCGGCCAGGACTTCGCCATGGTCGAGCATGCGATGCAGCTGTGCCGGGTTGTCGACCGGGCGCAGCGCGGCGACGAAATCGGCGTGCACGAGGCGCTGCACGAGTTCGTGCGAGCCGCGGCCCCCGTCCTGGTCGAGCACCGCGAGCTGCACGTTGCGCACCTCGAGCGTGGCCGCGAAGGCGAACACCAGCAGCTGCAGCAGCGGCGGGATGAAGACCACCATGCGGCTGCGCGGGTCGCGCAGGATGCTGAGCACCTCCTTGAAGAACTGCGCGCGCAGCCGCGTGGGCAGGAAGATGCCCGTCGTGCGCGTCAAGAGTCCGTCCATCGCGACTCCCATCCTCAGGCCTGCAGGTTCTTGCGCATCGAGCGCCGAGCCAGCAGCAGCAGGGCGATGCCCATCGCCGTCATGGCCAGCAGGTTGGGCAGGAACACTGCCCACACGTCGCCGGCCAGGAACACGGTCTTGAGCGAGGCGACGAAATGGCGCGCCGGGATCAGCCAGGTGGTGGCCTGGATCGCCTGCGGCATCGCGTCGATCTCGAACAGGAAGCCCGAGAGCATGAAGGCCGGCAGGAAACCCGAGAAGAGCGCGATCTGCGCGGCCAGGAACTGGTTGCGCGCCAGCGCCGAGATCAGCAGGCCCTGCCCGAGCGCGGGCAGCATGAAGGCCGCCGACAGCAACAGCAGCGCCGCCAGCGAGCCGCGCAGCGGCACGTCGAAGACGAGCACCGCCAGCGCGGCTGCGCCAAGCGTCGAGAGCATGCCCAGCGCGAAGTAGGGCAGGAGCTTGCCCAGCAGGATCTCGACCACCGAGGCCGGCGTCGAGAGCACCGCCTCCATCGTGCCGCGCTCCCACTCGCGCGCCACCACGAGCGCGGTGAGCATGGTGCCGATGATCGTCATCACGATCGCGATCGCGCCCGGAACCAGCGCGCGCTTGCTCTCCAGTTCCGCGTTGAACCAGTAGCGCGGCTCGAGCTCGATGCGCGCTGCCGACGCGGCACCCGCAAGCCCCGCGCGCCAGGCCTGCACCACGCCTTGCGCGTAGTGCGCGACGAAGCTTGCGGTGTTGGGCAGCGAGCCGTCGGTGATCACCTGCACCAGCGGCTCCCTGCCCTGCAGCGCCAGGCGCCGCTCGAAGTCCTGCGGGATGACGACGTAGCCGCGCAGCCGGCCGGAGACGAGCTGCCCGGCGACTTCGCGCCGGTCATGCGCGAACGTCACGTCCAGATAGCGCGTGGCGGCAAAGGCCGCCGCGAGAGCCTGTGCGGAAGCCGTCGGCGATTCCACGACCACGCCGATGCGGACCTTGCGGATGTCCAGCGAGACCGCGTAGGCGAAGAGGAAGAGCAGCACCACCGGCAGCACGAAGGCGATCAGCAGTGTCGAAGGGTCCCGCAGCGCTTGCAGACTCTCCTTCTTGACGAGCGCCAGCAAGCGGTCCGGTTCGAAGCGGCGAGGAGCTGGGGCCGTGGCACTCATGCGGCCATCTCCTCGGCAAGATCCGCGCTCTGCACCAGATGGATGAAGGCGTCCTCCATCGTCGGATCGGGGCGCGCCGGGCTGCTTGCGCCGCGCTTGAGCGCATCGGGCGTGTCCAGCGCGATCAGCCGGGCGCGGTAGAGCATGGCCACGCGGTCGCAGTACTCGGCCTCGTCCATGAAGTGCGTCGTGACCATCACCGTCACGCCCTTGCGCGCCAGGCCGTTGATGTGCGTCCAGAACTCGCGCCGCGTGATCGGGTCGACGCCCGAGGTCGGTTCGTCGAGGAAGAGCACCGGCGGGCGGTGCATCAGCGCGCAGGCCAGCGCCAGGCGCTGCCTGTGCCCGAGCGGCAGCGATTCGGGTGCCGCCGACAGCCAGGGGCCGAGGTCGAAGGTCTCGATCATCTCGGCGATGCGCTCGCGCCGCGTGCGCCCCTGCAGGCCGTAGACGCCGGCCGAGAACTCGAGGTTCTGCTGCACCGAGAGCAGCCCGTAGAGCGAGAACTTCTGCGCCATGTAGCCCAGCCGCGCCTTGGCCGCGCCGGTGGCGCGGCGCAGGTCGACGCCGGCCACATGCGCCTCGCCCTGCGTCGGGCGCAGCAGTCCGCACAGCATCTTGAAGGTCGTGGACTTGCCGGCGCCGTTGGGCCCGAGCAGGCCGAAGATCTCGCCGCGGCGCACGTCGAAGCTCACGTCGTCGGTGGCGGTGAAGGCGCCGAAGCGCTTGGTCAGGTGGCGGCAGGAGACGGCGACCTCGGAGTCGAGCGCCACCGGCGGCAGGCGCTCGGCCAGCGCCGAAGTGCCGCCCGGGCCGCCGCCCAGCAGGTCGATGAACGCGTCCTCGAAGCGCGGCGGCACCCGGGCCAGGCGGGCGCCCGTGCGCTGCGCCAGGTCCTGCACCTGCTGCACCTGGGCCCCCGCGCGCAGCACCAGCCGCACGCCTGCGCCCTGGATCACGCCGTCGGCAACCGTCTCCAGGTCCAGCGCCTCGGCGAGGACCGTGCGGCGTCCCTGGCCCACCTCCTCGAGCCGCCAGCTGCGCGCCTGCAGCGGCGCGGTCAGATCCGCGGGCGCGCCCTCGAAGACGAGGCGGCCCCGGTCGAGCAGCAGCACGCGCTCGCAGCGCTCGGCCTCGTCGAGGTAGGCGGTCGACCAGACCACCGCCATGCCGTCGTCCGTCAGCGCCTGCACCATGCGCCAGAGGTCCTGCCGGCTGACCGGGTCGACGCCGACGCCCGGCTCGTCCAGCAGCAGCACGCGCGGCCTGGCCATCAGGGCGCAGGCCAGCCCGAGCTTCTGCTTCATGCCGCCCGAGAGCTTGCCCGCCAGGCGCGAGGTGAAGGGAGCCAGGCGCGTGAAGTCCAGCAGCTCGTCGAAGAGTGCCGAGTGGCCCCTCGGATCGAGGCCGCGAAGCCGCGCGTAAAGGCGCATGTTCTCGATCACCGAGAGGTCCTCGTAGAGCCCGAAGCGCTGCGGCATGTAGCCCGTGGCGACGTGGACGGCGTCGTTGTCGGCGACGACGTCCAGGCCGGCGACGATGGCCCGACCGGCGTCGGGAACGAGCAGCCCGGCGAGGATGCGCATCAGGCTGGTCTTGCCGGCGCCGTCGGGACCGACGAGCCCGGTCAGGCGCCCGTACGCGATGCGCGCGCTCAAGCCCTTCAGCGCCTGGACGCCGCCGAAGTGCTTGCCCAGCCCCTCGATGCGCACTGCGGGCTCGTCCGCCGCGGCCTCATGCCTCGCGGCCTCATCTGCCGCGGCACCGGCAGCGGGCGCAGCGCGGGCGGTGTTGCCCGACATCGCTGTCCCCCGCCTTCAGCCGGCGCTGCCGCTCGTGGGTGCAGTCGGCGGCGAAGCGAGCTCGACGGTCACCGGCATGCCCTGGCGCAGCGCCGCGTCGCCGTCCTGCAGCACGATGCGCAGGCGGTAGACCAGATCGGTGCGCAGCTCGGGCGTCTCGACCGTCTTCGGCGTGAACTCGGCACGCGGCGAGACGAAGCCGACCTGCCCGCGGTAGGCGCGCGGCGACGAGTCGCTGCGCACCAGGACCGCGGTGCCCGGCGCCACACGGCCCAGATGCGGCTCGCCGACGTAGGCACGCACGACGACCGGCGCATCCAGGCTCAGGCTGTAGACGGGGCTCTGGCTCGCGACCATGCTGCCGGGCTCGCGCACCCGTGCGACGACGGTCCCCGGGCTCGGCGCGCGCAGCTCCGTGTCGGCCAGCGCGGTGGCCGCCTGCCCGCGGGTGGCCTCTGCCGCGTCGAGGCGCGCCTGGGCCGCGGCGATGTCCGCGCGCGGCGCGCCTTCGGTGGCCTGCGACAGGGCAGCCTGCGCGGCCTTCACCTGCGCAGCGGCCTGCTCGTGCGCGGCGCGCGCGGCATCGACCGTGCGCTGGCTGCTGGCGCCGGAGGCCAGCAGACCCGTCTGACGCTGGAAGTTGCGCTCGGCCTCCCCGGCGGCCGCCAGGGCCTTGTTCAGGGCCTCTCGTGCCTGCGTGATCTCCTGCGGCCGCAGCCCGCGGCGCAGCTTGCTCAGCTCGGCCTGGGCGACCCTCACCGCGGCATCGGCCGCGGCCAGTGCGTCTTCGTAGGGCTTGCGATCGAGCGCGGCCATGCGCACGCCGGCACGCACCGTGTCGCCCTCCTCGAAGGCCATCTCGGTCAGGCGCCCGGGCTGGCGAAAGGCGAGCTGGACTTCGCGGATGTCGACGTTGCCGTAGAGGCGCAGCGGCGCCTCCTGCGGCGCCGAGGACTGCTGTCGCAGCCAGGCCGCGGCAGCCAGGGCCGCGAGGGCGACGGCGGCGGCGAGCACGAAGCGCTTGCGTCTGTTGCCCGCCTCTGAGGTGTTCGTCATGACTTGCTCCGCTCGAGCGCGCGGTTACTTGAGGACTCGAGGCGGCTCAGGGCCGCACGCCGATGCCGCGGCGATAGATCGCGAAGGCCGCCGGAGCGTCGCGCCGGATCTCGCTGACCTTGCCGGCCAGCAGCGACTGCATCACCAGGCCCTGGATGGTCCCGATGAACATCACCGCGGCGGCGTCGAGATCGAGCGCGGGGTCGAATTCGCCGGCCGCCTGCCCGGCCTCGAAGAGGCTGCGCAGCCGCTTGGCGTACTGCCGGATCAGGGACTGCACCATCTTCTTGGGCAAGGTCTTGCCCGGGCGCTGCAACTCGCCGAAGAGCATGCGCGGCACGCCCGGATGGCGCGCGATGAAGTCGATGTGCGCCGTGAACATGGCCTCGAGCGCTGCCGCCGGCGAGGCTGCGCCTTCGGCCGCCGCTTCGATGCGCGCGAGCAGCCGCTGGCTGATCCAGGCCATCGTCTCCTCGAGGATCGCGTCCTTGTTGCGGAAGTGCCGGAACAGCGCACCCTGCGTCAGCCCCATGCGCTCGGCGATCGCGCTGGTCGTGATGTCGGCCGGATTCTGTTCGGCCGCCAGGCCGACCACGGCCTCCACGGTGGCCGCACGCCGCTCGTCGGCGGGCAGGTATTGGGCACGTTCGTTCATCGCAAGGACGGATGAAAGTGAGTAATCTGTTACTAGCATACCATCCATGCCACAGGCTGTGCAAGCTCCGCCTCGGGGTTCGCCGCGACCGCGCCGCTCGGTGATCGAGCTCAGTCGCCGCGGCAAGGTGAATGCGCGCTGAACGCGGCGTTCAGCAAGCGTTCAGGGGTGGCGCGACAGACTGTGCGCACAGTCGATAAGGACTGCGTGACCAAGCAAGGAGTCCCATCATGAAATCGACCTTCCCGCTTGCCGCCATCGCGTCGATCGCGCTGCTGGCCACCGCCGCCGCGGCGACTTCGGTCCGGGTCAAGAGCGACCATCGCGCTCACGAGCGCGTCATGCAAACCGTACCCAACACCGCCAGCACCGGCGAGCCGGGCGAGGGCTGGCGCCACTTCTCCGATCCGGGCGCGCACCGCGCGGTGGTCATCGGCCCGCAGGGCGAGTACTACTACAGCCGCGGCAAGGGCTTGCGTCAGGTGCTTCCGGTGCAGGGCGAGGCTGCGCCGCGCGCAGACGCTCATGGCATGCAGACCGTGACCCACGCCGCTGCCGCGGGCGAACCCGGCAACGGCTGGCGCTACTTCTCCGACGCCAGCGAGGGCCGTGCGGTGGTGATCAGCCCACTGGGCGATTACTACCTGAGCCACGGAAAGGGACTGCGCTGGGTGGCGACGGCGCAGGCCGGCGTCTGACCCTAGGGCGTGTTAACACTAATGCTCAACATGCTTGAGAAGTTGCAGACTTGCGTGCATGGAAATCACACCCGAGCAGCTCGCCCATATCGAGCACTGTCTTCCCGTGCAACGTGGCAACGTCAGCCTGAGCAACCTTCAGGTGATCAACGCCATCCTGTACGTGGCCGAGCATGGCTGCAAGTGGAGAGGCTTGCCCAAGCGCTTTGGCAACTGGCACACGATCTACACCCGCATGAATCGTTGGGCCAAGGCTGGAGTGCTCGACCGGATGTTCGAGGAACTACAGAAGGCGCAGGTTGTACGCATCAAGATCGAGGCGGTGTCGCTGGACTCCACGAGCATCAAGGTTCATCCCGACGGCACGGGTGCTCTAAAAAAAACGGACCCCAGGCCATCGGCAAGTCCCGAGGCGGATGGACAACCAAGATTCATATGGTTGCCGCGGATGCTCGCACGGCAATAACGTTCTCGCTGTCGCCGGGCCAGGCAGGCGATGCACCACAGGGCCGCGAGCTGCTGGCCAGTCTGGGGCCGCCCAACAGGCCGCTGCATCTGCTCATGGACAAGGCCTACGAAGGCAACGAAACCCGCCAGTTGGCGCTCGATCTGGGCTACATCCCGGTCGTGCCACCGCTGCGCGCCCGCGTCGAGCCTTGGGAATACGACCGAGAGATGTACAAGCGCCGCAACGAGGTCGAGCGCTTGTTCCGCCGACTCAAAGGCTACCGGCGCATCTTCTCTCGCTTCGAGAAGCTCGACCTCATGTTCCTTGGTTTCATCAGCTTCGTTCTGGTCGCTGATGGACTGCGGATGTGTTAACAGGCCCTAGTCGAATGCCGGTGCGTGGCCATCGCACCGGCATCGACATCGCGGCATTTTTTCATTGCATTTTGCTCATTGAATGATCAAAATGCAATGATGATCGAACGCGCACTGACCTCGGTGCTGGAAGAGCGCCTGGCCTTCTACCCCGGCGTCGTGCTGCTGGGCCCGCGGCAGGTGGGCAAGACCACGCTGGCGCGGGCGGTCGCGTCGCGGCACCCCGGGGCGCTGTTCCTCGACCTGGAGCGTCCTGCCGACCGGGCGCAGCTCGCGCAGCCCGAGCTGTTCCTGGCCCAGCATCGCGACAAGCTGGTCGTGCTGGACGAGGTGCAGATGCTGCCCGACCTGTTCACGCACCTGCGCCCCGAGATCGACGCCCACCGGCGGCCCGGACGCTTCCTGCTGCTGGGCTCGGCCGGCGGTGCCGTGCTGCGCCAGCGTGCCGAATCGCTGGCCGGGCGCGTAGGCTACCTGGAGCTGACCCCGCTGCTCGCCCGCGAGGTGGCGCCCGATCTCGTCAGCTTGCAGCAGCTCTGGCACCGCGGCGGCTTTCCGCTGGCGCACCTGGCGCCCAGCGACCGCCTGGCCTACGCCTGGCGGCAGGACTTCATCCAGGCCTTCCTGCAGCGCGACCTGCCGCAGATGGGCATCGGCGTGGCGGCCGACACGCTGCACCGCTTCTGGCGCATGCTCGCGCACCTGCAGGGGCAGTTCTTCAACGCCTCGCAACTCGGCCAGTCGCTCGGCGGGGCTTCGCACAGCACCGCCACTCGCTACCTCGACCTGCTGGTGGACACGATGATGCTGCGCCGGCTGGAACCGAACCTGCCCAACGTGGGCAAGCGGCTCGTCAAGTCGCCCAGGACCTACATCCGTGACAGCGGTCTGCTGCATGCGCTGCTCAACATCGCCAGCCTGTCGGACCTGCAGGGCCACCCCATCGTGGGCGCGTCGTGGGAGGGCTTCGTGGTCGAGCAGGTCGCGGCCCGCTTGCCCATGGGTGCCCAGCTCGGTTTCTATCGCACTGCCGCAGGCGCCGAGATGGACGTCGTCGTGCAGGCCGGGCAGCGCTCGCTGGGCATCGAGGTCAAGTTCTCGTCCGCGCCCACGGTGGGCAAGGGCTTCTGGCAGGCGCGGGGCGACCTGAAGCCGCAGCGTACGGTGGTGGTGGCGCCGGTGGAGCGCCGCTATCCGCTGAAGGATGGCGTGGACGTGGTGCCGGTTTCAGCGCTCGACGAAGTGCTTGCGGAACTGGACTGAGGGCGCGAGGGATCGTGTGCCTGGCGCCGGCGCGCCGTGCGGCATTTCGACCTGGCCGTGGCCGAGTGTTCGCTGTCGGTGGACGGCGCGCTGCCGGCGGCGAAGTGACTCAACATTCGCGCTTCGGACAGGAACGGTGACGCTCATGCGCGGAGAGATCGACGCCTTCAGCCTGGTCGAGGTCTTTGCCGAAGCGCCCGAGCCCCGTCTCGATCCAGCGCCCGCCCCGGCGCTCGACGAACAGCGCCTCCAGCCCCGCGCGCTGCGCCATCGCCAGGCCCGCGGCCGGTCCGGCCACCAGCAGCGCGGTCGCCCAGGCGTCGGCGCTCATGCAGTCGGCGGCGAGCACGGTGACCGCGGCGAGGCTGTTCCTCACCGGGCCGCCGCGGCGCGCGTCCATGGTGTGCGCCAGGCGCACGCCGCCGAGTTCGACGAAGCGGCGGTAGTCGCCCGAGGTGGCCACCGCCAGGTCCTGCAGCTCGATCACGCCCTGCGCGCTGCGCCGCCCGGGCATGGGGCTCTCCACCGCGACGGCCCAGGGCTTTCCATCGCCTTGGCTGCCACACTGGCTGCCGCCCTGGCTGCAACCCTGGCAGCCAAGTGCGCGCAGCTCGCCGTCCAGTGCCGCCAGCGCGTGCGCGACGCCGTGCTGCTGCAGCACCTCGACCATGCGGTCGACGCCGTAGCCCTTGGCGATGCCGCAGAGGTCCAGTTGCAGCGGGGCCTGCTTGCGCGCGCGGCCGGCCGCCATGTCCAGCTCCAGCCGCTCGTGCGTCGGTCGGCGTTCGGCCTGCCGGGCCGCGCGGATCGCCTGCGCGTCGGGCGCGTCGCGCACGGCGCCGAAGCCCCAGGCGTCGACGAGCTCGCCGACGCCGGGGTCGAAGGCGCCCTCGCTTTGCCGGCAGACCTGCAGCGCGCGCTGCAGCACCTGCAGCATCTGCGCCGGCAGCGGCACCCATTCGCCGACCGGCGCGCGGTTGAAGCGCTGGAGGTCGCTCTCGGGCTTCCACGGCGACATCTGCGCGTCGACCTGCGCGACCGCGTCCGCGAGGGCCTGTTGCAGCCCCTGCTGCAATGCCTGCGCGTCGAGCTGCGAGCCCACGTCGGCGCTCACCGACCAGCGCGCGCCCATCGTCGGGCCGTGCAGCTTCAGCCGCCGCAGCCCGCCGTCGTGCGCTTGGCGCGCGGCTTCAGAAGACGTCTTCGGCATAGCGGCCTGCGGCTTTCAACTGGTTCACGCTCAGGCGCAGCGGCGCGAGGATCGAGTCCAGCACCTGCGCCACCGCCTGCGCCATCGCGCGGCTGCCGCAGACGCGCACGCTCGCGCCCTTGGCAAGCAGTTGGCGCAGCGCCGTGGCGTCGGCGCGCACGACGTCCTGCACGTAGCCGCCGCCCTTGCCGTCGCGCGAGAACACCGTGTGCAGGCTGGCCAGACGCTGCTCGTCCTGCCAGCGTCCGAGGTCGGTGGCGAAGTAGAAGTCGCGCTCCGGGTTGCGCGCGCCGAAGTACAGGTGCATCGGGCGCCGGCCGGTGTTGCCGCGCACGAAGCCCGCCAGCGGCGCGATGCCGGTGCCGGCCCCGATCAGCAGCACGGGCTCGCGCTCGCCCTCGAGCGTGAAGCCCGGGTTGGCGCGCACGAAGGCCTGGATAGGGTCGCCCGGCTGCAGCGCGTGCAGGTAGCCCGAGCACTGGCCGCCGGGAATGCGGCGCACGCACAGTTCGACGAAGCCGTCGCGCCGCCCCGAGGCCAGCGAGTAGTAGCGCGGCGCGCTCGCCCCCGGCGCCATCACGCCCAGCAGGTCGCCGGCGACGAAGCGGCCGAGCCCGCGGCCGCTAAGCCGCGTCCACAAGCCTTCCGTGGGCAGCGCGAAGCGCAGGATCACCGCGGGCTGCTCGCCTTCGGGGCTGCCGGCGCGTGGATAGTCCCGGCGCTCGACGAGCCGCAGCTCGCTCAGCCGCGGCAGCCGCGGCCGGTAGTCGATTGCCAGCGGCTGCCCGAGCGAGCGCGCAAGCTCCTGCCCCCAGCGCGCGAACTCCTGCGGCGACTGCTGGTGGATGCGCGCAAGCGGCAGCCGCAGGCGCCAGCCCTGCGCCTGCAGCGCCTGCTCGAGGGCCTCGGCGAAGGCGCAGAACTTCGGGTACTGCCGGTCGCCGAAGCCGAGCACCGTGACCTGCGCTGCGCCGGCCGGAGTGCGCGCGATGCGCTGCAGCGCGTCGGCGGCGTGCGCCGGCGGCTGGCCGTCGCCATAGGTGGCCGCGAGCACGAAGACGTCGCGCACCGCGGGAGCCGCCTCGAGCACGCGCTCGAAGTGCTCGAGCCCGGCCGTGTGCACGCGCCGCCCGCTGGCCGCGAGCGCCCGGTGCAGCGCCTCTGCAAAGCCCCAGGTGCTGCCGGTCTCGCTGGCGACGAAGACGAGCGTATCGGCCGCCGCCGGGGAACTGTTGTCGGCCAGGACGGGGCGCCGGCCGCGCTCGCGCCACCAGAGGATGAGGCCCGTCGCCCAGAACAGCGGGATGCAGGCGGCCGTTGCCCCCAGCACCAGCGCCCAGGCCCAGGCACCCTCGCCGGTGTGCAGCAGCATCGCCAGGTCGTGCAGGCGCTGCGCGCGGGTGGCCTCCTGCCAGGCCAGGGTCTGGCCGGTGGCACGGTCGATCCAGCCCTGGCCCTGGGCGGTGGTGACGGTCCAGGTGTCCTCGGGGTCGTCGGCATCGGGGAAGTTGAGCCGGCGCAGGTCGGCCACGCGCAGGTCCTGCAGCAGCGGCAGCGCGCCAGCGCCCGGTGCCGGGCTCGCGCCCACCGTCGAGACGACATCGGGCTCGGTCTCCGCGTCGAGCGTGACGAGACCGAAGGTCGCGGCACTCATGTAAAGCGCCGTCAGCGAGGACAGCAGCAGCACCGCGAGCACGACGCGCCCGCTGGCCACGTGCAGCCGCTCGGCGAGCGTGCCGCGCAGGCGCGCGCCGATCCGGCGCCAGCCGCCCAGGCGACGCAGCAGCAGCACGAGGCCGGAGACCGAGATCAGCAGCATCGACAGCGCCACGCCCGCGGCGGCAAGACGCCCGCCGTCCCCGAGCAGGAAGGATCGGTGCAGGTTCTTCATCCAGCGCGAGAAGGCCGAGACCTGGTAGCTGCCGATGACGCGGCCGTCGGCCGGGTCGACGCGCAGCGCCTGCGCCTGGCCCTGGTCGAAGGCGTAGACGACGATCTCGCCCGAGGGCTGGCGGCGGATCTCCTCGATGCCGGCGACGTTCCCGCTCACGCGCTCGGCGAGCGTCGCCACGCTCAGCTCGGCCGGCGCGGTGGCGGCGGTCCAGGCATCGCGCACCGGGTCGAGCGCGAGCACGACCCCGGTGAGGCCCAGCACCAGCGCCAGCGTTCCGGCGACGAGGCCGAGCCAGCGATGGATCCATCTCCAATTCATGGGGTGAACCTCTTACTGCAGCTGGAAGCTGGCCGACTGGATGTACTGCTTGCCGGCCTGCGGCTTGCCGGCGCTCGCCGAGCTCAGCGGGATGCGCACCTCGCCGGCGCTGTCGCGCATGTCCTCGACCGCGGCGTCGATGCGGATCTCGTAGCCGGCGTCGATCAGTGCGTCGGCGAGCTCGGTCGTGACCTTCAGCGTGCGGCCCTGGCCGACGCTGGCGCCGGTGACGCCGTCCAGGCGTTTGGCGTCGGCGACCGAGAGGCGGCTCCAGTCGGCGAGGTGCTTGTAGTACTTGGCCTTGCCGCCCGCGACCCACAGCGTGCGCGCGTAGGCGCCCTTGGCGTCGGTCAGGTAGACGGCGAGGTAGGCGCCGTCGCCGCCGTAGTTCTTCAGCGTGGTCGAGACCGTCACCGTCTTGCTCTGCGCTGCCAGCGGCAGCGTCAGCGCGCAGGCGGCGGCCAGCGTGGTGAGCAGGGGTTGGCGCATGGTGTTCTTCTCCTGGTTTGCGTGTGCTCGAATCATTCGATCGTGGCGCGTGAGCCGCCCGCGGCGGAGGCGCCGGCGGCGGGCCGATGCACGCGATCACGATCACGGTCGCGCGCCCGCTCGCCATCGCGCCGCTTCATCTTCACGGTCTCGAGCATGCGCGGATCGAGCTTGGCCTTGAAGGCGCGGCCGTTCTCGTCGCGGCCGCGCAGCTCGTAGCAGCCGTCGTCGATCTTCAGGCGCTGCACCTTCCAGCCCTGCTGGGCCGCTTTCTGCAGCACCGCTTCGCGCGGCTGCCACTGCTCGATCGGCACGTCGCAGTCGTCGGAGGCCAGGGCCGGCACGGCGGCGACGGCCAGCGCCAGCGGCAGGGCCAGGCGGCGGATCAGCGGGGCGTGGAGGAAAAATCGGGTGGGCAATGGCTTGGTCTCCATGATCGGTTCTCCAGGGTGGGTGGCAAAAATGAAGGCAGGTTCGGAACCGGGTCAGCCTTCGAGCAGGGCAGACGAAGCGGGCTTGCGGCCCCAGCGCTGCGCCCAGGGCAGCATCAGCACGAGCGTGTTGTCGCGCATCACGTAGTGGTGGAAGAGCGCTGCGGCCGCGTGCACGCCGACGAGCGCGTAGCCGAGCGTTGCGATCGCCTCGTGGACTTCCTTCAGGCTGCGGGCGAGTTCCTTGTCGGGCGCAAGCAGCGCCGGCAGCTCCCAGCCGAAGAAGGGGACCGGCGTGCCCTTGGCGCTGAGCGTGAGCCAACCCAGCAGCGGCATCGCGAGGAGGAAGGCGTAGAGCGCGACGTGCATCGCCGTGGCCACGCGCTGCTGCCAGGCCGCCGGGGCCGGCACGATGGCCGGCGCGGGGACGGCCGCGCGCAGCAGGAGGCGCAGCGCGACGAACCCGAAGACGCTGAGGCCGAGCACGAAGTGCCAGTGCTTCATCGCCTCGCGCGCGTCGCTGCCCTTGGGGAAGATGCCCTTGAACTCGATCAGCGCGTAGACGGCGGCCAGCAGCACGAGCGTGGCCCAGTGCGTGGCGATCGAGAGCGGGTGAAAGACGGTTCGAAGATCGTGCCTCGGCGTGTTCATCGCGGGTTCCGGTCCGTTTCTCGGCTCCCCACCGCGGGGAGGCCGTCGAGTTGCCGCGTACTGTGGCCGCGAGGCGCTGAACGGAAGCTGAACGCGACGTTCAGCTCGTGTTCATCTTTCTTCATGAGCAGGGTGCCGAAACGGCGCGTCGTGATCCGAATGCTTCATCTGCGCCGTTCAGTTGCCGTTCATCCGGCTCGCGCTACAAACTCGGCATGAACACGATGCCATTTCTTCCCACGCGCCGCCGGCTGCTGGCCCTCGCGGCCGCGGCCATGACCCTTGGCGGCCCGGCGCGGGCCGACGACGATGACCATGAACTCGCACGCCGTGCGCTGGAGCAGGGGCAGGTGCTGCCGCTTCGCAGCGTGCTCGACCGGCTCGAGCGCGAGATGCCCGGCCAGGTGCTGAAGGTCGAGTTCGAGCGCGACGACGGCCGCTTCGTGTACAAGATCCGCCTGTTGCAGCCCGATGGGCGCCTGGCCAAGCTCAAGGTCGATGCGGTCGACGGGCGCGTGCTCGGCGTCAAGCGCCGGGGGCAAGGGAAGGAGGACGATGCGCATCCTCGTCGTTGAGGACGACGCCACGCTGCGCGCGCAGCTCGCGCAGGCGATCGGCGAGGCCGGGCACACGGTCGAGGCCGCGGCCGACGGGCGCGAAGGGCACTACCTCGGCGAGGTCGAGGACTTCGACCTCGTCGTGCTCGACCTCGGGCTGCCGCTGCTCGACGGCCTCACCGTGCTGCGGCGCTGGCGGGCGGCGGGGCGCAACATGCCGGTGCTGATCCTGACCGCGCGCAGCGCCTGGCAGGAGAAGGTCGCGGGCATCGACGCCGGCGCCGACGACTACCTCGCCAAGCCCTTCCAGATGGAGGAGCTGCTGGCGCGCATCCGCGCGCTGCTGCGCCGGCGCAGCGAGCACGGCAGTGCCGTCTGGCAGTGCGGTGCGATCGAGCTCGACACGCGGGCCGCGCGCGTGCTGCTCGCGGGGCAGCCGCTGGCGCTGACCAGCCACGAGTTCAAGCTGCTGTCGCTGCTGATGCAGCGCAAGGGGGAGGTGCTCTCGCGCACCGAGCTGGCCGAGCACCTCTACGCCTACGACAGCGAGCGCGACTCGAACACGATCGAGGTCTTCGTCGGCCGCCTGCGCAGGAAGCTGCCTGCCGGCAGCATCGAGACCGTGCGCGGCCTGGGCTACCGGCTCGTCGACCCCGCGGCCGGTGACGCGGGCGCATGACGCCGGCCGCGCCGGGCCGCTCGCTGCGGCTGCAGCTGCTCGTCGGCACGCTCGCGTGGGTGCTGCTGGCCGTCGGCCTGGCCGGCTGGGGCCTGCGCGCGCTCTTCGGCGAGCACGTGCGCGAGCAGCTGCGCGCGCAGCTCGTGCAGCAGCTCGATCAGCTGAGCGCGGCGCTCGACTGGGAGCCGGGCAAGGGCGTGACGCTCGAGGCGGCCGCCGGCTTCGATGCGCGCATGTCGCAGCCGCTCTCGGGCCTGTACTGGCAGGTCGACCGCCTGGGTGCCGAACCCAGGGCCGGGCTGCTGCGCTCGCGCTCGCTCTGGGACCAGACGCTCGTGCTGCCGCCGCTGCCCGAGGGCTATCCGGCGCAAGGGCACCGCGTGCTCGTGCTGCCCGACGCGCAGGGCCACGAGCTGATCGCCGTGGCGCGCACGCTGGAACTGCCGGAGGACGAGGCGCCGCCGCTGCGCCTGGTCGTCGCTGCCGACCAGAAGCTGATCGCCGAGCCGATCGGGCGCTTCACGCGGCTGCTGCTGGTCGCGCTGGCCGTGCTCGGCGCCGGCCTGCTGGGCGCCGTCGCGCTGCAGCTGCAGCTTGCGTCGCGGCCGCTGGGGCGCATGCGCCGCAGCCTGGCGGCGGTGCGCGGCGGGCAGGCGGCGCGGATCGAAGGGGACTATCCGCTCGAGCTGCAGCCGCTGGTGCAGGAGTTCAACCACGTGCTCGCCGAGAACGCCGAGATGGTGCAGCGCGCGCGCACCCAGGCGGGCAACCTCGCGCATGCGGTGCACACGCCGCTGTCCATCCTCGCCAACGCCGCCGGCGGCGACGACAGCGCGCTCGGTGCGCTGGTGCGCGAACAGGTGCAGACCGCGCGCCGCCAGGTCGACTACCACCTCGCGCGCGCCCGCGCCGCGGCTGCGGTGCGGGCCACCGGGCTGCGCACGCCGGTGCTGCCGCCGCTGCAGGCGCTGCTGCGCACGATGGCGCGATTGCACGCGGACCGGGGGCTGAGCTTCGAGCTTGCGCCCAGCGCGCAGGACCTGGCGTTCCGCGGCGAGGAACAGGACCTCTTCGAGCTGCTCGGCAACCTGATCGACAACGCCGGCAAGTGGGCGCGCACCCGGGTCGTCGTCGACGTGCGCAGCGACGAGGGGCAGCTCTCCATCACCGTCGACGACGACGGTCCGGGCATCCCGCCCGAACAGCGCGAGCGCATGTTCGAGCGCGGCGTGCAGCTCGACGAGCGGCGCGCCGGCTCGGGGCTGGGCCTGGACATCGTGCGCACGCTGGCCGAAACCTATGGCGGCAGCGTGCAGGTGGGGCAGGCGCCGCTGGGCGGCGCGCGGCTTTCGCTGCGTCTGCCCATCGCGGAATGATCCGGGATGACACGGGATGACGCCGGATGAAGCGGGGTGAGGCCGGCTGCGGCCGGCTGAGGCTGCGGGGCGCCCGGATCCTCCGCGCTCCTGCGCCCTCGCCGAGCCACGACCTCGCGAGGCGGCGCACAATGCCCCGCCTGAAAGCTCGGCGCCGCGTCGTGGCGTAGGCTTCACGGGCTGCCGCAGCGTGCGGCCCGCCCCAGCACGGCCGAAGAGAGGACCCCCGATGACCACCCCTGCCCATCCGTTCGCTTCCACCCTGCAGAGCTTCTCCACCGCGTCGGGGCAGAGCCTGCGCCTGTATTCGCTGCCCGAGCTCGCCAAGACCTACCCGAACATCAAGCGGCTGCCGGTGTCGATGCGCATCGTGCTCGAGTCGGTGCTGCGCAACTGCGACGGCCACAAGATCACCGCCGAGCACGTCAAGCAGGTCGCCAACTGGGGCGCCAGGGACGCGCGCACCGAGGAGATCCCTTTCGTCGTCTCGCGCGTGCTGCTGCAGGACTTCACCGGCGTGCCGCTGCTCGTCGACCTCGCGGCGATGCGCTCGGCCGCGGCGCGGCTTTCCTGCGACCCCAAGCGCATCGAGCCGCTGGTGCCGGTGGACCTGGTCGTCGACCACTCGATCATGGTCGACGTCTACGGCACGAAGGACGCGCTCGAGCGCAACATGCAGCTCGAATTCAAGCGCAACCACGAGCGCTACCAGTTCATGAAGTGGGGCATGCAGGCCTTCGACACCTTCCGTGTCGTGCCGCCGGGCTTCGGCATCTGCCACCAGGTCAACCTCGAGTACCTCGCGCGCGGCGTGCACCGCACGGCCGACGGCATCTGCTACCCCGACACGCTGGTGGGAACCGACAGCCATACGACGATGATCAACGGCATCGGCGTCGTCGGCTGGGGGGTGGGCGGCATCGAGGCCGAGGCGGCGATGCTGGGCCAGCCGGTCTACTTCCTCGCGCCCGACGTCGTCGGCCTGGAGCTCACCGGGCGGCTGCGCGAGGGGGTGACGGCCACCGATCTCGTGCTCACCGTCACCGAGCTGCTGCGCAAGCACAAGGTCGTCGGCAAGTTCGTCGAGCTCGTCGGCGAGGGCACGCGCACGCTCTCGGTGCCCGATCGCGCGACGCTTGGCAACATGTCGCCCGAGAACGGCGCGACGATCACCTTCTTCCCGGTCGACGACAAGACGATCGAGTACTTCCGCGACACCGGGCGCACCGACGCCGAGATCGAGGCCTTCGCGGCCTACTACAAGGCGCAGGGCATGTACGGCATCCCCGACGCCGCCGACCTGGACTACACGACGCTGCTGCGCCTGGACCTCGGCAGCGTGACGCCGAGCGTGGCCGGCCCGCGCCGGCCGCAGGACCGCATCGAGCTTGGCGACCTGAAGTCGCGCTTCACGAGCCTGTTCTCCAAGCCCAACGCCGAGGGCGGCTTCAACCTGCCCGCGGCGAGGCTCGCACCGCGATTCGCGCTCGCGCACGATCCGCATGGCCATGGCGCGCCGGCCGCGCCCGCGCTCACGCCCGGGGCTGAGCGCAACAAGGCCGAGATGGTCATCAACCGCCCGCAGCTTCCGACCGATGACGTGCCGGCGCCGACCGGCGACGTGTCGGTCGGCAACGGCGATGTGCTGATCGCCGCGATCACGAGCTGCACGAACACCTCCAACCCGAGCGTGATGCTCGCCGCCGGCCTGCTGGCGAAGAAGGCGGTGCAGGCGGGCCTGCGCGTGGCGCCGCACATCAAGACCTCGCTCGCGCCCGGGTCGCGCGTCGTCACCGAGTACCTCGACCACGCCGGCCTCCTGCCCTACCTCGAGCAGCTGGGCTTCGCGCTGGCCGGCTACGGCTGCACGACCTGCATCGGCAACTCGGGCGACCTGACGCCGCAGCTCAACGACGCGATCGCCGAGCACGACCTGGTGTGCGCGGCGGTGCTCTCGGGCAACCGCAACTTCGAGGCCCGCATCCACCCCAACCTCAAGGCCAACTTCCTGATGAGCCCGCCGCTGGTCGTGGCCTTCGCGCTGGCCGGCAGCGTGCTGCGCGATCTGACGAGCGAGCCGATCGGCAAGGGCAGGGACGGCAAGGACGTCTACCTGCGCGACATCTGGCCGACGAACGAGGAGGTCGCGGCCCTCGTGCGCCACGCGATGGAGGGCAAGGCCTTCCGCGAGAACTACGCGCGCATCGCCAGCGACCCGGGCGAGCTGTGGCAGGCGATCGAGGGCGGCTCGGGCCAGACCTACGCCTGGCCGCAGAGCACCTACATCGCCGAGCCGCCGTACTTCGAG
>Ga0116144_10001207_pt1 | contig 31964 bp, 27 predicted proteins | sample AD_UKC035_MetaG_FD_89746 | JGI IMG/M metagenome (GOLD analysis project Ga0116144, IMG submission 89746) | Active sludge microbial communities of municipal wastewater-treating anaerobic digesters from USA - AD_UKC035_MetaG | ecosystem: Engineered > Bioreactor > Anaerobic > Digestate | place: USA...
AAGTGTAAAAAGCACTATGAGACACTTAAAGCTTATATTCGTTATCGTGTACCTTTACAATGCAGATGTACTTTAATTTCAACCTTACAAATGATATGAGCAAAGATGTACGCATCCGATCAAAAAATATAATCTATCTTAAAGATGGATCTATCAAAGGAACTTTTAAACTTTCAGATGGAACCACCACTCATTTCTGTATTGATAAAGAATACGGATGGCAACAATGGGGAAATTTTAAGTCGAACCTTTATCTTACAGTTCCTATTTTAGAAGAATTACAAAAAGAACTAAACTAAACAATTATGGCAAACATGAGAGATCAAATGGCTTCATTTATAGCCACCCACCTTAAAAAAAAGCTGGGAGAACAATTTATCCACCTATCGTTCAATACGACAAAATACAACGATGTAGGAGACTTCTTCATACTACGTGAAGAGTTAAAAAACAGCAAATCCAAACTCCAGATCACAGACATATCTGCAGTACAAAACACCATTGTGAACTTTATACGTTCAAATCGCACCGGTTCTCCCCATGATACGTATTCCGGGACAGGAATCTATGACATCACTTTCAGCAATGGTCATATTATGACAGTGGGTAGCTGGTTTGATCACCGTGGAAATGTTATCGGTGTTTTGGGTGGCACTGAAGAGTCATGGAAATTTTTATGGCAGGAACAGAAAAAAGTGGATATAAGACAGGAAAAACCAAAGATGGGAATATACACCCTGGGGATAAAGCAAACGCCAGGGAAAACAGTCCTGACTTATGATAAAGTTCCATGGACATTCAAAGGAACGGTCATTCATGCCCAGGTCCCTGTCATTGAAAATGAAATAGAGGTTTTCTTCAATCATGTGGAAAAATTCTCCAGGTATGGACAGGTTCCTTTTCGAAAGATCATTACCATCGGGGCTCCTGGCACAGGAAAATCATCTATAAATTTTCATCTGGCGGAAAGATACGGGAAAAATGCCTGCGTTATCTTTTCTCAGGACATCAACAATATCTTCTTCCATATGAAACTATGCGCAAAGCATGATGTTCCAACCATTATCTTTTACGACGACGCCGAAAATATCCTTCAACAAACCAGCCCCGAATTACTCAATTTCTTATCCGGAAGCAATACCCCGAATGTCAAAAAAGGATGTATGCTTATTTTCACCTCCAATATGACAGATTATATTGAGGATCGGGTATTACGGCGTCCTGGAAGAATAGACCGGATCATAGAGATAGCCCCGTTAATCGGTGACGAGTTACTGCAATGTGCCAAAATGTACTTTGATCAGGTGGATTGGTCGGAGAAAACAGACCAGGAATGGATTGATATGTTCATGGTGCAACACGAGAACGACAAAGAACAGGTAGGATTAACCGGAGCAGAGATACAAGGACTTGCGCAAACCTGTTACGTTGTAGCAAATTCCAAAGAAGCTGCTTTAAACTTTGAATTTATCAAAGAAGTAAAACATCAGATGGGAAAGGATTTGAAAGACGCCTATAATATGATGGCTAAAAACTCCATGGCTAAAAGATGGAAAGAATCAAATCCCGGACCAACAAAAGTCGGATTCAAAATCAATTAATACATGGAAGACTTATTTTCAGAACAGGTAGAACAACAAGAACCTTTACAAACTTTCTCCTTCGATGAGAAACAGAACTCAAAGATCATTACCTTAAAACAACTCAAACAAACCCGAGAAGTTCTCAAAAATCACAGAGGTAAACTTCCCCCAGCCCGTCCAATGGAACATACTCAGTTTATTGAATTGGTCCAGGATATGGTAGATAAAGTTCCCGGGACCAATCAACTTGCTCCCGAGATATACGTTTCAAAAAGCGATTCTCATTACGAAAGTAAAATCGCAGCAGCTTATCAGACCAACAATGCATTACCCGCCTGGTTATTTGAAAGGCTTATCTGCAGAATTCCCTTTTCGGCAAATTCCGATTCGGATTATAATCCCGCTATTGCTATTGGTTACAATGCTCGTGGTATTGCTTTAGCTTTCGGAACTAATGTCAGAATATGTCAGAACATGAACATCTTTGGGGAAAAGTTCCTGAAAACATACGATGAAGGGCTTCCCTTTAACCGGATGATGGAACTGTTCAAAAACTGGATAGAAGCTCATGTGGAAAACTATGAACATGACTTAGGAGTGCTAAAGAATATGAAGTCTACCTTTTTGGGAAACACTAAGGAAGAGCTTCAGAAAATGGTTGGCCTTCTTCACATGAATGCTACTGCAAGAAACATGGGACGTAAAATCATCGCTCCTTTGAACCAGACCCAGGTAAACGATTTCTCCCGTAAGATCATCGAGATGGTGGAAAGCGGGAACATAAACATCGATTCTCCAGAAGTTATCAACATCAATGATCTGTATCAGATCGGAACAAATATTCTGACCCATTCCCAGACAAACCTGGAATATAAATGGGATCGTGTCAACGATATGGGAACCTTCTTTGAAACCTATTATCTCAGCTAATATGGAATGTGTACAACTTTGCCCTTCTAATCTCCATGAAGAGATTATCGCCGAACAGATGAAAGAAATCTTCATCGCTATCCTAAAAGGAAAGGCAAATGGATTTCAAGTAGAAAAACAGTTAAATCAAATCATGATCGAATGCAAGCTAAAATCTCCATCGGAAGAAAAGAACTGAAAGCAAGCCTGGAACTGTTGGCTATGGCCCAGATGCCAAAGCCATCACTTCCCATCATAGACTATATGCGATTTGTTGTTAAAAATGGCAATATCGTTATTGTCTCTACCGGATTGGAAATATCCATGAAACTACTGGTTGATAAAACTGATCAGCCCGACTTTGAATTTATCATCGACCCCAAAGGAATTTTAGGGATCATCTCTAAAAGTTCCGAAACGACTGTCGTGTTATCTTTCGGAGATGCCGGCATGACCCTTTACGAAGGATTAACCGGAGAGTATTTCTTTCCTAAACTGGCAAATCCTCATGACTTTCCTGTATTCCCCAAAGTGGAAGGGGAAACTTATAAAGTCGTGTTGAAAGGCGACAAACTCAAAAAAGCCTTACAGACATCAGAGAAGTTCATTGGTCCTGAAAGCTCGCAACATGCTTTTGGGCGTGGAGTGTCTATATCTAATTCCATTTCCGGATTAAATATCTTCACCACCAATTCTCACATCATGAACATCACCCGCATTGACAATGCGCTGGATAGATTCCCGGGAGTAATTATTTCTAAAAAGTTAGCCATCATCCTTAAGAAACTATTAGTGGATGCTCCTGTGGTCTTTTCCATGAATCCGCAGAATACTCTCATACAGATCGGTAATGTAGCACTGCATGCCCGTAATATGGAAGGAAAGATCCCCGATTATGAACGGATCATGCCTGTTGCAGAACGTTCTATTGATATTCTGGAAGTGGATCGGCTGAAGTTTGCAGAAATCATCGACAAATCCTCCATTGTATCTGATAGGATTGCTTTTGAGGTGAAGGAAAGTATCTTGACGGTATCTTCCCATTCAGTGGAATTATCCCGGAAAGCTTCCAACAAGATTACCGTTGGGAGACTTAAAAATACGGATTACAGTGGTATGTTTAATGCCGAGTTGATGATGAATATCTTATCTGTCGTTGAGACCGAAAATATTCAACTGGAAGTTTATCCTTTCCCGGAAAAAGACTATGTTTACACTTTGCTTTACCGAAACCAGGACGTTCGGTATCTGATCGCATTAATGGACCCATCAAAATCTTAACACATGAACGAATCATTCTTTAAAAAACTGTATGACGCACTCCAGGGAACGACCTGGACAATGAACATCACCGCCGTAAGAGATACATTAACGATCACCATGGCGCCTGTATTTGGAACCAATGTTCCACCTATTACCATGAGTGGACGACCGGAAGACTTCGAAAAAGAGTTCTTTGCTCAACTGGGGCATCCACTGCAAATGGTAAGTCTTTCTGTTCGGGGGATCGAAGATCTCAATGATAAACTGAAAGAGTTAAAAACTTCCAAGGAGAAAGAAATCACCAAGGGGAAGAAAGATCAAAAAGAGAAACCGACAGAAAAGAAGCCTGAACTATCAAAAGAACCGGTAGAATTCCCTGATGATTCTCCTGAAGAACCTTCTGAAGAAGCTCTTTCTGAAGAAGAACAACCGGAAGAACAAATTGATGAAGGAACCGGCAAAGAGATAACTGAAAATGCTCCACCGGCTGAAGAAAAGAAAATGGAAACGATAAACCTTTTTGACGACATATAATATGGCACTACAAGTTGATAACATTACAAGAGAATTCATATGGGAAAACAAAACCATGACCGACCCCAATCCGGCTCTTCTTCCGAGCGAAATCCTGAAAGTGTTATCCCGGGAACATCCATTGATGACCTCAGCAATCATAGAGGGACCGGAGATCAAGACCAAAGACGGAGTGAAGAAAGCGGTGTACACCATATCCAAACAAGCAGGAACGCTTGGATAACGGATGTGGAACCTGTTAAAAATTTTGAAATCAACTTTAACCAGAAAGAGGGGGCAAAGCCTCCTCTTCCCTGGTTTATACTTGACCTTTTGCCATGATTTTCCCTCCAAAAGAGCTTTCAGTTAACCCGTTGGCTTTATGTATAGCCCATAGCGATGATTTATGCACTAACATTCTTGGTCAGGTTTTTCCAAATATTCCGGAGCAAGAAAAAACAACGGATGTTTATTCATTATCCAATATTGCTATAACCCAGATCAATAAGATCATTGAAGATCATTTTCCTGGTTATGTTTTTTCTGTTTGTGATGAGACTATAGGAATAGCTTCCTTCTGCGAATTCTATCATTCTCCGGCAAGCTGTCTTCCATTATTGGATATGAAGGAAAGAAAATCCGTTCAATATCTTATAAAAGTCATATGTGAATTCTCCAGACGATGTGATTTTTATAATGATTATGAAGATAAATGGAATGATAAAATGAAAAGGCCAATGGCTTTAGACTCTTTAGATGAAGACATACTGGATTTTGCCGATTGGTTATTGTTTTATCACCATCATGATTCTTTCGGATCCTGGATAAGTCTTTATGATAACATGCAATCTGTTTTTGCTCTCAGGGGATTCTCATTTGAATTCAACAAAGAAGAAGCGGAAGAATGGGGACATGAAGCAGATGGAGACTATTGCTGGGAAATATTTTTCCCTATTGGTAACTTTTTCTCCGAAGAAAAAATAAAAGAAGCCAAGCAATGGATTGATATGTGTCATTCTTATTCGATATTGCTTAGTGATATGGAAGAATACCTATGGAATATCAGCCTTAAAATAAAAAATCAGTTATCTCTCGATCTATGAACCTTATCCCTAAAAAAGCTTTAGTGATTTATACTCCCGACTTTAATTACGATGATGATTTATTATTATCTCAAATTGTTCCAGACGATGGGAATATGGAGGTGTTGCTTATTCATGATCTTAACCACAAGGGAGAAACCGTCAACGAATATCAGCCGACACTGGAAGATGTTAATGATTTTTTTAAGAATCAACAACAGTCTGTCACAAAGGAGAGCAAATTAAAAATCATTCATACTCCATTTGAAGAGAATTTGTTAAAATGGATGATATTTGACAACAAGCTCTCTGTTTGCTGGAAAAAAGAATCTGCTGTGATTGAGTTGAATTATGAAAACACAAAACTTAAAGTTCTGTTTCCAAAAATGGTTATGCTCTATCATGAAAACACGCTATATTGGTATGCTTATAAAGCAAAAAAGCTTACTTCCGATACAATGCTTTACACGATGAGCTTTCCTCATGTTTATCAGGATGCTCACGTATGCCTGGGATCAACTTCTACCATTATTAACATGCGTATCAAAAACCTAACTGACCTGAAAGAGATATGTACTGTTATAGAATCGACAGTGCTTAACTCCAAATGGACACATCGTTTTTCTGATGTGCAACTAAAAGCAAACAAAAAAAGCCTGGAAGATAAAAAATACAGACTAGGAACAAAAAAATTCGGCCCGTTAAAGAATGTCCTTGGAATACTCAATTGACCCATATATTTTAAACCCTCAGCATCCTATTACTGTCTTAGTTATAGGAGCTGGCGGTAATGGTAGTTTACTACTTACTCATCTGGCCCGGCTTCACCTCAGCCTGATTGCTTTAGAACACCCGGGACTACATGTAACGGTTATGGATAATAAAGTGGTCACAGAGGCTAATGTAGGGCGACAGGCTTTTTCTATTCATGACATAGGAAAGAATAAGGCCAGGGTAGCTGTTAGCCGAATCAATATGTTCTATGGCTTATCCTGGAAGTTTATCGACCAGTCTTTTACCAAATCATCAACATCTGCTTATAATATCATCGCTACCTGTACTGATCAGATTGAGAGCAGGAAAGCCGTCTATGATCTGCTCAAAAAATCAAAAAAGACTACTACCTTAAGAAAAGATCAATATTCTTTAATGTATTGGTTAGATCTTGGGAATAGAAAAAATACAGGCCAGGTAGTGTTAGCCTCATATGACCTCATATTAAAGTCTGTGATCGATCTTTTTAAGAAAGACTATCAAAACCCCGACTCGGAAGATGAACCGTCCTGCAGTCTCGTAATAGCTTTACAGAAGCAAGACCTTTGCATCAACCCCATGATGGCTGTATTTGCTCAAAAAATCCTTTGGGATATGTTTACCAGGAGAACGTTGAACCATCATGGATTTATCATCAACTTAGACACATTAATTTTCAATACCATACCTATATGAGAATAGAAATATTAAACCGACCAGATGGAGAAAATATCCTCATAGCAGGATCAAGGGATGCTGTTATGGCTGTATGGAATTCGTTTACCGGTAAAACGATTCCATTGGAACAAAGAAAAACATACATCGAACGCTACATACTTTTGGATATAGCAAATGAGGATGACACTCTTTTATTAGTCTCCGACTCAGGTAAGATTGAGGATCGCTGCTTCTTAAAAAGCATTCTCGAAGGAAAACCGTTTTCTGAGATGACAGCGGTAGAATTATTGGAAGCCGGACATATCATAAGAATCGAGAAAGAAGATCATAATATCGAGATCTTCAGAACCATTCAAAATGATGAAACATACAGCTATCATTATTTTCCTCATTACGAAAACGGGGATCAGTATATTGATAGTTTTCCAAAAAACAAACTGGATGTGTTTATCGGAAATCTCTAAACAGGTTTATATTTACTATAACGATTTTGAATGCCGGTTATGCTGGAACAGTGAAATCGTTACAGGAGAGAAAAGTAATGAATTCATCGCAATCTGTCATCGCAACTACAATAAAATAGGAGATGTTGATGGATGCGTGTTAAAAGCCGCTAAAACAAAAGATACACAAAAAATTTTAAGAGAATGATACCACTTTTTATATTTATTTACATGATAAGTATTTTGGTCGTAAGGGTTGGGCTTATGTCTATTGCTGACGGGAAAAAATACAAATATGTCATGGGATTAATTCCCGGAATAAACACTTTAATTGTAATCTTAGGTTGGATGATCTATGCGTTTATCCCCGTATTCGAACTATTGTACAATGAGATCAAAGATCTTTTCTCACATAAAAACTATCTGCACCCCTGGCGATGGTATACAGAAGGCGTTAGGCGTTTTAAGAACCATTAGCCAAACCAATCAGATATTCTATCTACGTAAATTGCTGAGGAAGAAGACCTATTCAAAAAAAGTCATCTCAGAGTTTGAAAGATTAAAAAAGTACTTATCTTTGTGACACCCAAAACAGACCCTTTATGCTTACATTTGACAACTCTGATTCGTTCGAAGAGGTTTACGTCAGTTGGTATTTAGAAGCTTTAAAAACCAACGGATTCATTGATGAAGTCGTTTATCATCCATCACCCATAGTCTTGTTTCCTGCTGTTTCAATCCAATACAACCTTCATTCCCCTAAAAGGGATAAGGTTAGAAATTTTAATCTCATACATGACAAAACATATACTATGGATTTTGTTGTTACCTGGAAATCGGGATTAGGGATGTTTCATATTCCTATCGATGAAGAGTACATGAAAAATGCATCATTTAATAGTAACCCGAGAAATATTCCTTTCTTCTCTCATCTCACAAATGGAAAGTTTATTTCATATATAGATGTCAAAGGGACTGGAAGTCCTCATGGAAACAAAAGTGATATGATCTTTAGCATTATCCAAAAGATTGTGTACGATAAGTTCCATATATTCATTAACAAAGTTGTTCCTCAAAAGCTCTTTTCTGAAACGTTTTCTCCGGATAGATATTTCTTTACGGATAAAAGCACAAAACCCAGGAAGATTAACTTTCCAACGAGAACCTTACACGAGTTCATCGGAACAGCTTCAAACATTGTTGTTCATGATAAAGATTATAAGAATTCGGATAAGAGCCAATGGGGGGAAAATTTATCAGATAATTCCCATGTTCCCATTATTGATACCGGACGATCGCCTGGAGGAAAGAAGGAAAAAGGACGAACAGACGTTATTGAATTTATTTGATGAGGAGCAAAAAGTACATGTCTATTATGATATGATCCATGACTACCCAGGAAGCGAGACATATGATCGAAAACAAAACGTTGATACCGGCTCAACCCTGGGACCTATTTATCTTGATGGATAAAGAAAAAATAATCAATCATGGATTAAAGATCTATGTAGAAAGCTTCCACTCCGAAGAAATAGAAGAATATACTCTTTGTAATCATCCAGGAATACATGAATGGGGAAAACTAACATCCAAACTTCTCCCCTGGCTGGATGCTGGAAAGATATGGATACATCATTCCGAAAGAGAAATCACATCTACTAACGATCCGGAGTACATTAAGATGAAAAAACAAAAAGACAAAATCAAAAAAACAGGTTCTTATGAAGGACTTATCCAAAAATCAATAATATGAGCAAAGGAAAAAGTAATTATGTAACCATTAAAGACCCTCTGTTTGGTGAATATTTCATCATAATAGACGATCTGCAATTTAATCTTGCAACAGAAGGCAAGCCTGATAAAAAGGGAAATCCAACCGTTATTATTCACGGACACTATCGTAATTTGTCCAATCTCCTTACCGATCTGATAAAGTATCGGTTCAATGAGCATTTTAATGGGGATGTGATGACCATTAAAGAATATATCGATCGATACGAAAAAATGTTTGAAAACTTTAAAAAAGCTATTAACAAATGAAAGTCATTGTAGACAAAGAGGCTAAGATACAGATAGAAATCTTATGTGATATTGCCTTAAAAACACAAGGCCTCAAGGCATATCAGGTCGTAAAGAAGATCGAACAGGTATTACAAATAGAAACCGAAGATGTTCCATCCAATTCTAAATAACCAACTCCTTTCTAAACTCGGCGCTAGTTTCACGCGTGCTTTTGAAATTGCCGCCATCAGTGGACATGCTCTTTATATCACCATCGAGGACTCATCAAAAGAACCAGAAGATATTATTCGGTTAGAAGCAGATCAACAATTCATCAGAAAAGTAATTCAAGAGAATTTTAACACTGAAACACTTAAGGTAAAGATAGCGGAAAAACCTGGTCATAGAGTTATGAATATGTGTGTTTCCAGGCCTCATTTCGATACTCTTTATGCGACCAACTTCGAAGACATCAACACTGTTTTCTCTCGCATTGTAAAATATAGATCTTTTATAAACCCGAAGGAGATAAGGTCTCCCGAAGAATACAAGATCTTATTAAGAAATTTTTATAACAGGGTTCCATCTATAACAGGCGTACTAAACGCTATTGAATTGTCTGAAATAATAGCAAAGATGGATAATTCCAAAACAATAGGAATAGAGCATTTGGCAGAAGCAATACAATATCAGCTATGAAAGATTTGTTTACAAAAGAATGGATCACAAGACAGGCTATTGATGTTTGTGATCGATACGAACCTGGCGTTTTAACATTAAGGGCATTACATTACCAACTGGTAGGCTTGGGCATGACGAATGATATTAATCATTACAAGCGTGTTGTAAATGCCATGATTGATGCTCGTTGGACAGGTGTGATCGATTTTGAGGTTTTCAGTGATCTGGATCGATCTATGGATGGTTCGACAAAAGCGGATATTGTCAGCCTGGATGAATCTATTGAAGAGGCGAAGAAGAGTATTAAAGGCTGGATGGATGTTTATTATTTGAACCGATGGGAGAACCAGCCTATTTATCCGGAAGTATGGATAGAGAAAAAGGCGCTCCAGGGGGTATTTAGTAATCCATGCAGGAAGGCTGGGATAGGTTTGGGGGCTTGCAAGGGATATCCGAGTCTTACTTTCTTATATGAAGCAAAAGGACGTTTTGAAGAAAGGATCAATGAAGGTAAAACTGTTATGATTCTTTACTTTGGTGATTATGATCCGAGTGGAGAGGATATTCCAAGAGCGATTAAGGACAATTTGGATCGTATGGGTGTCGATGTGGAAGTGAGGAGAATTGCTTTGATGGAACATCAGGTAACGGCATGGGGATTGCCACCAGCTCCAACAAAATCAACTGATACGCGCAGCGTAACGTGGAATGGGTTGGGGCAAGTAGAACTGGATGCGGTACGGCCTGAAAAATTACAGGAGCTAATAAAGGATGCCGTAGATGATATTTTTGATGAAGAATTATTTGCCGAGTTAAAAGAAAGGGAATGGGAGGAAAGGAAGGACTACCGGCTTGTGTTGAAAGAATTTGTTAAAACCTTATAACATTTAAAATCTGGATGTTTCAATGAGTTATTTGAGCAAAGAAAAAAATCCTTCCTTTTCCGGACTGTTTGATCACACGGACAATCTTAAGAAAAGAGTGCTTAAGGCAAGGGAAGACCATCGTTATGAAATAGAGTATCTTCTTATTGAGATCTTCACAGAATATTATGAGGATCTCAAGAAGTCCAGTCGATTAAAAACGCAGACTGACTATTGCCGTCAGGTGATGGAAGAATTATTCCCTGCATATTGTAAGGGATATTTCAAAAGAAGGAAATGAATAGTTGATAATCCCCGGTTTTCTTAGGGCCAACATAATACCCTTCAAGGCTTATTAGAAAGCTTATGAGCAACGATTATTAAAAAGTCATATCAATCCCTATTTAAAACATAAAAACGTTCACAATGTCTAAAATAAAACAAGAAATTAAAATTACAACGCAACTCCCTGTAAAGGCAGTTTATGAAATACGCAGACCATTGGTTATGATAGATGGCTTCCTTAAAGATGTTATTGTAGAACTTGAGATTGATTATAAAAATCGAACCATAAGAATTACCCCACCAGGCGTTAATAATATGAATTTTATATTTTCAAAAGCCGGAACATCCACAATAAAAAATGGGTTCCGTCAAATCGAATTATGGAGTATTGTGGGACAACTGATCGCAGAAGCCTCTGTGATTGGGGAAAATTTACTCGAAGAATATGAACGTAATTATCCTGAAGAGGTTCCATTTTAAAAAATAATTATCGAATGAAAATAAGACTTAAAGGAATCGCAGAAACAAGAACCATTTTCTTGAATGGAGAAGAGCTTTCTCCAAAACGCAGCCTGAAAATATGGAGACATTCTCCGGATGGGTTCAACTGGGGATATCATGGATCAGGCCCCGCTCAACTTGCCTTGGCAATCTTATTAGAGCTTTTTTCAAGAGAGTTCGCCATAGATCATTATCAGCAGTTTAAACGGGATGTTATCTCGACATTACCACAAGGACAAGACTTTGATCTGGAAATAAAGATAACCATACATGAAAAACCACACTAAAGTATATTTCAGGCACTTCGGATACGGACAGACAGATATGATCCCTTCCGAAGTGTCTGGATTACGGGCTACAGACATTCACCATATCGATCCCAGGGGAATGGGTGGATCCAAAACAAAAGACTATATAGAGAATCTTATCGCTCTCACTCGTGACGAACACGACAAGGCCGAATCCGGGAAAATATCCAAAGAGCAAATAAAAGAATACCATACCGTGTTTATAAATTATTTTCGTTTGAACAAAAGACCTTATATGAACGGTGTTGCTTTGATGAAACTACAAAACCCGAAACTATATCTGCATTATTTAACGATGAAATTTGATGAATAATAATAAAGAATTAATATTTAGACTCAATAATGGATTTTTAAAACATTATACTACTCTTGAGTTTAAGTTCATCCCTACCATGAAAAGATATGGACTTAAACATATAGAAGACTGGCCAGCGTTTAAATATCTGTCAAAACATTGTTTTGGTCATACACTTATGCATTTAACAGAAACAGAAATGGATCAATTTATAAAACATCATTCTTCTTTGTGGAATTGTAAATTTATTATCAAAAAATGAAAGGACTCTTTACACAAAATGAACTGCATCGCTTCTTCAACGAACTTATGCACCCAGAAACATTTGACTCAAAAAAGATCGCTGAGTTAGGTGTAGGACAAAAACGCCAATTGGCAGAATACTGCATGAAAGAAGCCGAGAAATATCCAAATACCCATAGTATGAGGTATTCGATTATGAAACATATGGTTTGCGCCATCCTGGGCATGAAATACAAGTATGAAGATTCATAAAAAGACGAATCCCGGGGACCAACCCGGGATCGCCTAAACCCAAAATCAATGACCCAAAATCTTTAAAGAGAGGTACAATGAGGCTACAAAGATAGTATAAATACATTCCCTTGTCAAATATTTCTTTTATTAGTTATTTTTAAACACTGTAACGAACGAAAAAGTCCCGGTGATATTCCGGGACCTTTTTGTGTAATCATCGCTCTTAAACGCTCTAATTACTTCTTGGGCTTTCTTGTTTTGGGTTTTTTCTTACAGGCCATAATATACCTCCTTTCTTATGGAATTCGTGAAATGACCCAATCTGATAACTCACTTAAAAGAATCTTCTTAGTCTGACTGGTTGGAGATGTTTCATCGACAATGGCAATATAAGCGTCACCGGTTACAGACAACTTCTCTTCCAGAGAACTAATATCTAACGAAACCTCCAGTATGTCCGCATCTTTAGCTAAAGCTATACCAGGGTAATCAGCTTCCACCAATACCTCATCCAAAAATCCCGGAGTTCCTCCGTCATATGCCGCCACTTTCTCATCCGTTATCGATCCGTCAATCCATTCCGGCCCTGTTGCCCCTGCAGCCAAAAGATATCCCTCCGTCCCCAGAGTTAACCGTGTAAAATTAGTGCCATCATCGTATAATATATCTCCCTGGCTGGCAGCTCCAAACAGATCTACGTGAAACTCAGCCAACGTTCTCTCCTGTACCTCATTCCCAGCATTCAATCCCACAAAAGAATCCAAAGCGCTTGTCCCTGCACCATTGACCTCTAATCCACCGGTATCAATATTTACTTTCCCATAGACCATCAACTGGTTTCCCGTAACCGCAGGCCCACCGATAGCGCTCAATCCCCTTTTAGTCGTACCATAATAGTTTAAAAGAACATTACCAACCGTTGTCCCATCGCCAGGATAAAGATTAACATCCCCTCCAGTACCGCCAAGCAAAGAAGCGTCAGACCCTAAAAGGTTAAGATGACCACCAGCTGTAGTTCCATCTCCGGCGTGCACAGTCAAACTCTTTCCAGCTCCATCCGCTTTAGCCTCAATACCAAAATCCCTGTCCCCACCATTATCCAGCTCTCCATCCCCGAAATGGATCTCACTATCTTCGACGTCAATGTTATCCGTTGTATTCACCAGGCTGGCTACACCACCATCCCTTTCCCATACTGCTGCTGCGGCTACCAGATCGCTTACCAAAGCTTTCTTGGGGAGATTGGAATCATCCGTATCCACTAAAACAACATAATCATCATCAGCCGGCGTTGCGGCGGTTAAACCGTCCGGGTTGAACTCTATCTTAAAAGATGCCCTTCCGGTAACATCTCCTTCCACCACCTCGTAATTCAAACCATTGTAATCAACAGCCGAAGCCCCGTAGTCAAGTTCCGTCCCATCGATAACCAACAAAGGCAGATGGTGGGGTTCTATGACCGTATTTGGCAAAGAGGATGCATCTGTTCTGGATAACGCATCCGCATCAGCAGCTATTAATACATACCCCAACTGTGCCGTTGTAGCCGAGTCGGTAGCTGTTTCAGCCTTCATCAGCACAGAGGCAAACAGATCCTCAAAGCTAGCCTGAGAAGGAATGTTGTTCGCCGCAAAACGATCATACTCGTTAGTAGCTGGTAAAGCCGTAAAATAAGCTTTTGTTCTTATTGTTCCCATCGTATTAAATATTAAATGTTTTTATGTTCCCGGATACCACGGATCTTTTCCGTCTGCCCATCTTACCCTGAAAACAGGATGACAATCATCCGCAGCCTCTAATCTCATACTACCTATGCCATCTCCCAGGTATTGATTCATCCCCCAGCATTCCCACAGATCTTCCAAAGTGTCAATGATAACCCCTCTGCAATAAAAAGCTTTTTTGATCTTCTCCAAGCAATAAGTATCAGACCAATATTGAGCATCGCAAGGGATATCGCTGACTGCTTTTTCTTTAGCGATCATCTTAAAAAATAACACCAGCATCATCAGATCTGCATTAACACTGGCATCACACCGATATTCTTTCCCAAAAACTATATTGTCTGCGATTTTATCAAACCGGTCCAATAAGTCTTTACGAATGATATCATAAGATTGAAGCTCTTTCTGATCATAAACATTCAGAGCAGAAAAGCTGAAACAGGGGATATCTACTTTAAATGGCATGGCTTAACAGGTTATATCTTCAACAATTTCATCGGTACACATCCCACAACGATTTACTACCACAGCTAACTTCTCTATAGCTCTTCCGATCTGGGCCATGTTAGCTTTTCTGGAAGCGGATAACACATCACTGCCATAATAACGATATTTGTCATAGTAAACCAATCGTTCTATGGTTGTGTATAAAGCATAGATCAGTTCAAGATCCATCCGTTTCTGTTCCATATCATACAGATCCTGGCAATCCTGGTCACAAGGATCATTGCATTTGCACAATACAAACTTAAACAAAGATTTGTAACAGCTTTCCGCATCACACAAATCATAGATACATGCATACGCATACCGGGTAAGTCCACTATCATTGTTATCCGTTCTATGATAACTGACATATGCAATCTGGATATAAAATACGCCATCATCCCCCCCATCGTAATCCTCCAGGTTAATAGCACATTCATCCTGATCGTCGAATTCCAATTCATCATCCAGTAAGACATCCAGGTAAGTGTATAATTTTACGGTTGAGACCGTAACCTCATCATCATTGGTCAGTAGCCAATTGTGACAGGAGCTTTTTGCTAAGGTGAAGGTTGCCATAATTTTTTTGACAAATTTAATATATTATAATCCTAAAATCAATCTTCCTGTTCATCTTCTTCAAACCCAAAGAAATCCCGGGTTTGATAATACGCTCCCGCTGGAGTACGATACTGTAAGAACTTTTCTATATCTCCCTGTCCCGTGGCTAATCTACCTAACTGGGTTAACATAGTAAACAATGGAAAAGGAGAACGGACAAAATCAGCAGCTAACATAAAAAGAGTAAGATCGGAATACAACCAGGCGAACTTGCGTTTTTCATCATCAGACATCAACACATTGGAGATAGCAACCAATAAAAAGAATGCCATAATCTTCATCACGTTTCGGGCAAGATTCATCCGGGTCCTGGGATTAGCCTGAGTGTACCATTTTCCGAAAGATACATTCTGTATGTTTTTTATTGCATCAAAAGCTTTACGAATAGATTGCCATGATCCTTCACTATCGATCAACTCTTTCCGGCTAATCCATTCCCCATCTTCCAACTGTATAGCTTCATAAGAACTGCCAGCTCTGCTCTTACGTTCTCCACCATAAACACCATAGTTAAATAGTTTTGAAGAACTAAACGTCCTAAATGTGCTTATAAGCCTCCCCCATGCCGTATTAGATACCATCCATTTGTTTTCCACATCCATAGCGCCAATCACGAAATTATCCGTGTACCATTTAAGCCTGTTAACAGCTTCATCCCAGTCATGACCACGACCAATCTCTTCTGTCGATTTAATAATATTCTGGTCCACCAATCGGTCTTTTAATCCCTTCATTAAAACTTTTTGTGCTTGTGTCTGGGTCCCATCTTGATTGTAATACCGAAGATCCCGCTTGATATCATAAGTCCAGGAGTCCGTTTTAGGATCATAGATATAAGCATGCCAACTGCCCTCCTTTAACATCATCATGGTCATGCCGATCATCCTGGCACCATAGTCAGTAACGGTATTGGTTATATTTCCCCAGAAGTTACGAAAGATGTTCCCCCTAAACATTCCTTCCTGACGGAATGGGTTCTCAAGCAGATCTTTCTCCGATCCCATGATCACCTGGAAATCTAAAGCCAACCGACGCATCTTTTTAAAATCGGAGAAAAATAACTTATGTGCCTCTGTTGCTTCTGCAGCCCCAGGTAATACACCATGCTGTTCCCCATATTTATTTGAAATGCTTTCCGCTATGGTTGTGAAGGCCATATTCATCTCGTTCCATATAGCACTACGAATACCCACTACCGGTTTATATGCCAGCGATACCCAGGCAAACGATTGAAGAACATAGTTCATCATCTGAGTCCCCATACTATCATTATCTGCTGTTCTGCGATGTACCAACCTGCGAATATAATCCTCCGCATACTCCATATTCTTAGCCAGGATGAGTTTATTTTCTTTATTCGTATCAACAGCCGATCCTTTCTTGATGTGCTCATAAAAAGCATATATGGCCTTTAAATCGTTATAGTAAGGAAGGATATGTTTCTCGGCTATAACTTCTCGGGTATTTTGCAGGATATAATAGTCCATCACTCGTGGAACATTGGTGCTCATATCCATATTCTTTTGCAGGTCCCTTACATGAAGCCTGCCATCTTTGATATAAAGGCCGGCTGCTTCGTATAAAGAAACTTTGGGCATAGAGTTAGATACAACATTGCGGAAATAATTATTAACCTTTCCCAACTTTTCAGGAGTCATCTCTTCATCGAAAATTTCTTCCGGATATTGAGAAGTTTTCATAAACCTCTCATAAGCCTTATTCAACTTTCCTTCGGCAATAAATTCCCCTATACGTTTAGTGATTACCGGAAGAACCCCTTTCGGCATGATCTTATCAAAAGTTTTAGCTACATCATCATAAGAAACCAAAAGCTCTCCTTTGGCGTTATAGTTCTTAGATTTCATACTTTCCCTGTGCAACCATGTACGAATGGTAACATCCCGGAACACGGTCCATATTTTTTGAGCGTAATCATATTGTTCCTGGGTAATCTTATTGCCTATATCCGATTTATCCATGTAAAGAAAAGGAACCGTTACCTCTACTTCATCTCCCGGATGATATGTCACCGACTTCCCAAACCGATTCTTTATCGTAATTGTTTCCGTTACCAAAGCCTTCTCCTTTTTAACCATATCATCAAAAGCTTTACTCCCTATGTCTGTAAATGCTCTCAAGAGATAGTTCTCGGGATTCTTCGTATTCTCTATCTTCGCTGCCTTAAACGCTAATGAATGTAGTATATTAAACTGTTTGATGAATTCATCTTTCACCATGGCCGATCCGATCGTAGCCCGTTCTACCATCCACTGAAGAACATCATCCCGTAGATTATGGGCAGCAATGATATTAAACTCCAGCTTCTCCATATCCTGAACTTTGTTGACATTCCACCCATATCCTGTATCCAGTTCACGAATAGCGCTTGAAAGAACATACTGTTCATATTTTTCTTTAAAAGTCAGATTGAGTTTCTCTTCCAGCTTAGCCTGGCGAAGACGAATCATAGCCTTCAATGTGGGTACATCCCGTTCCACATCCTCCATTAAAGCAATCTGTTCCATCAGAGCAGGAGCAAGGTTAGCCCGCTTCCAATCGTTGTTACCTGCAAGAGCCAACTCCTGGCGAAGATACCCTTCCAGAACTTTTAGCCAGGATTGGGTATACTTCTCCGGATTAAAGATTTCCTCATCTAGGAAAAGATCCTTCAGGCTTCCTTCAGACATTTTATCCATAATAGCCGGAACACTCCCAATAGTCTTGATATTATTAAACAGATCACCATAGTCAAGGAACATATAGGGAGTAAGATGGTTCTTACCAATATGCATGATGCCGGCATTGCGAACTCTCAGGTTCCCACCGGTTTTTTTCATCATGTTAGCAATGGTTAACCCCAAAGATACTCTTCTTAAATGATTCGGCGTAAGACGATAGGTTCCATTCATAGCCCTGAAAGAACTGTCAGAAATACCATGAGCTGCTAATAAGGTTTTGTTAGCGTACTTTCCGGAAGTTTTCCGCATATCCTCAGAAGTAAAATCTATAATAGAAATATCATATCTGCCATTCTTAACACTGTGTACTAAAACCACATAATTGAAAGGAGCAAAAGCAGGATCGTATAGAACTTTAAGATCAGGATGATCTTTAAGATCCATCATACTATAAACCCCGGTCACATTTCCACGGGCTCCGCTTAACTGGATAGCATGGGCAAGCACTCGAGAAGAAAATGCTTCATAACCATACGCTTTATCCAATGCATCATCGTAACTATCACCATCTTTGACATTATTGATCAAATTGGCCATGTTTTGACCAAGAGACGTTTCAAAGGAAGTCATCTTAGGCACGATTTCATTCTTTACCAGCTCCCGTAACTTTTCCCTGGTGTCATACTTTTTCTCATCGAACTCAAGGGTCTTATCAAATCCATGATAAGTATACTTTCCGTTCTTTTTGCTTCCCTCAAGGGTTACGACCAAGTTCTCAATAAAGGTTTCCGGATCTCTGTCAAAGATCACCCCATTATTAATATTCAAAGCTGGATCTAAAGCAGATACGATATCTTTTACATCCATCAGTTGACCGGAATTACTCAAATAGTCTATGTTCCCATTGGAATATGCTTTCTTAATGGCTTCCAGTTCATTATCAGAAAATCTTACAACTCCTTCTAAGCCATAAACAAAATCGGAAATACGGGTAAAGAATTCCTGTAAGGTTGTATCCGGAGTAATCTCGGAAAATTCTATCGTATTATCTGCTAAGTCTCGGGTAATAATGTTCCATAAATTTTTGAAAGTCCGTTTGACAAAATCTATCACCCGCTGTATCCAGGATTTCGTTTTATAGCCACCGGCATTGTGTTTATTGAGAAACTTAACCACATGGTCCACGCTGGAGATACCACCCAGGACGGCTATAATTTCATCAATAAGCTTATTGGAATCATAAGCCACATTCTTATCATTCCAGAATCGGGTGACAATATTGGCAATATCTTTGATCTCATTCTGCCCATCCTCATTCAACTTTCCCTTCACCTCATTTTCCCATGCCTGATACGTTAAGGGGGAAATAGCTTTTGCGATCTTATTAAAAACGTGTTGCAGCTCATGTAACGGGACTTCTTCCGAAAGACGATCCATATTGATATGAACACCCTGCCCATCTGTATAAGCCAGAAAATCATCCGCAGAGATATTCCTGGATATAAAGTCGGCATCATGCTCTTCAATAACCCTTATCTGAGGAAACGCTTCCCGGATACGATTAAAGAAAAGAGAGGCTGCCTGTCCCTGGATAAAGGCTTTCTTATTAGATGACAAGGCACTTAAATAGGTGTCAATATTTTCCCGGCCGAAAGACTTTTTCTCAAAAAACTTTCTGAACCAGGACGCCGCTTTTTGTCCAATGTTTTTATCTATTGCTTCTTCAGTTCCTATAATAGCTACTTTACCTGAACCTGATTTAGTAATATTATAGAACAGAGTCTCCACATTAGGATTGATCAGTAATGTTTTTCCTTGTTTTTTGGACCAATAACTAACATTGCTCAGGATATCCGGATTAATTCGATTAGGAGAAGCCATTAGAACCACAAAGCTAGCAGGGGATATCACTTCCCTAATTGCCGAACTTAATGCCCTTTTACTGCTTTCACCCACTGGTTTGTCATACGCTTTGATATTATGTTTTTCTGCAGCTTCTTTTACTGATCCGCTTTTGGAAGTATATTCCGGCAATGCCATCCCACCCAATTCTATATCAAACGATTTTGAGATTTCTCCCATAGCTGTTCCTACACCTGGAGTAAACAATGTGTAGATTGTATTGATGCCATGGGTAGGATGTTCCTCGTTGGACAACCATCGACGCTCAAACTCTTCCTGTTGTAATCTTTTTGCTTCCGCATTTTTCTGTCGATCCAATTCATTTGAAATGTTTTTAGCGAGTATACGTTCCAAAACGGATTCATTTACCACTTTCCAGGTAACAGAAGCTGGGTCCATAGCAAGCGCATGAATTATCGTTCCGGATTCTGTGAAATAATAACCCGAATCATTCCCTTCACTGGAGTATGTATAGTCATGCCCATTGATATAAGTTTTTCTGACCACTCCTCCACGATAAAGCTGTTCGGTTTCTTCAGCGGTAAACTTAACAATGCGATCCGGTACTACATTAGGCTGAGAAATGTCGAACATGTCTCCATCGAAAAGACGATATTCAGGCAGATATTTATCTTTAGGATCGTTGAATTCCTGATGACCTTTCCTAAGACGGTGCTTAACATTAACCCGGGTATTATGAATAGAAACTTTCTGCGTGACTACTTCTGGATAGAACCCATCATCGATCATGTTCTTCTTTAAGAATGGGGCCATGTACTGTTCATGCATTAAAGCGGACCTTAAACGTTCTGTTACCACTTCATCGAAGACACCAGAATTCCATTCATTGAATAAAGACTGCATAGAGCCGGCAAATCCTTCACTGCCTTTAAAGAAAGCAGATCCCACAATCTCATTGATACTTCCTGTCTTATTAGAAAACTGGGTATTAAGAAACTGGTTGACAACGAAAAGATCTTGCAAATATTCCGGCAGTCGGGCAAACCCCCTCTGAAGATAGTCTAACCGATCATCTGTCATATTGTAACTATCGCTGATGCGAATATATTCCCTTCCGGGAAGCCCATAAAGAGTTAGTGTTTCTATGAAAGGATTATCTATAAGCTCTGCATAAAGATCTTCTGCATCATTGAATCCCATGTCGGACAATAACCTTACAGCCTGTTCTTCAGGCATACGAATAACCTTACGCAAGAAGTCAAAGAACTGTGGAAACTGAAGACGGAAAAGAATTTGATCTCCAGTTACGCTTAGATCGAGACGAGCATAAGGACTATCCATATTCATCATCCATTCTCCATTATTTGCTAATATAGGCACAGATATATTGATAGGATCCTTTTGCGAGAGAACTCGTTTAGCGTGATAGTCAAATGCATATTTTTGCATAAAAGTACGCACTGATTGATATTGTCCCGCATAAGATAACCGGGTAGATTTCTGTCCAGCTAAGGCAATAGGAACAAGGGTGTCCCATACATACGGATGATCTTCCAGGAATATTTTAGCATCTGTTTTTCTCAACCTGGAAGCATATTTAAAGAACTCTCCAAACTGAGTAGCTCGCATAAACTCCACGATATTCAAGGCTTTATAGATATCCATCTCTTTTTCCAGGATAAGCTGCATCTTGTTAGTGTCCGGATTAAGAGATTCAGCTAACCGTTTGTATTCATTGGAATTATTTTTAAAATAATCCATGGCACGGAGAAGGTTAAACTCGATGTTTTCTGCAAAATCCTCATTACTCATCCCCATATACAAAGGCATGTTCTGCAAAAGATCATAAAGTTTATAATCTACAACCGGAACACCATCTCTAAGTTTAATAGCTCTTGTTTGCCTACGGATAGCTTCAGCTCTTACAGCAAAATCATATAGTTGATCTAACAGGGTTTCCCCTTCCATTTTTTCCAGGATCGTTTCATATACCCCAATCACCTCATACATGGACAACAACCTTTCATATCCGGGGATATCATAACGAGCCAGATCGTTTCCTACATTCTGACGATAACGAGCAATAGATCTTTTATCATAACTATAGTTTTCCAATCCAACCTCCTGACGGATCATGCTGACCAATTCAGCCTCTTTAGAAGCAAGATAACCATCCAGTTGATCGTATAAAGATTCGACAATGGTTCTTAGTTTTGGAATATCCAGTTGTTGTTTACGGACCACATCGTTTTCAATATGGTTTAATGCACTGGTGGCTTTTGCATCAGAGATAGCAATAAAAACATTATGATCATAAGTAGACTCATCGATATTCTCCCCCTGGTCCACATCATCATAAACGCCGCGGATAAGATTGTTCTTAAAGAAATCCCGAATCTGAACATCTGTATATCCATCCGTTACCATGATGCCTATGATCCCCAAAGCATTTTTGGAAATATGCATACGACCTATGGCAAAATTCTTCTCATTATCCAATACTACCTGTAACCAGTTAGCCATACGATGATAGAAAGCATTCGGTCCCGTATCATTAAGCAAACCTGCGAGCTTGTTAAATCCTTTAGCATGTTCATTAATAAATCTTTCTCCCAGTCCGGACAGATATCCCATCCCCGCAAGACTCATGGCTAATATTCCAATACCTCCGCTACCTTCCCTGGATACTTTATACATCTTCAACATGCTGGCAAAATCATTATCAATATGAGTCTCTACCTCATCTGCAAGGGCCTCAATTTCCGATGTGGTGATAGGAAGGAATATTCTGTCTTTATTCTTCACATCACTGTAAAGACTCCATATGACATCAAAAATACCATTCTTTATATCACTTACCCCAAGCGTTCCCTCTTCAATCTTTGTAACATTATCCATTCCCGCAATAGTAAGATCAGAATCTATAGACTTAGAAAAAGCAGTCAGCTGGTCGATATCCTGGTCCGCATTGGTACGGGCATTCATCTCTGTAGGAATGTACCCGGTATTACCATAATCACTGATCCAGTCTGCAATTCTCATAATACTCCCACTGGGAAGTCCTCCGGATGGAACCCTGAAAACAATCGTTTTTAAAGATTCTTCGAAAGCAGTCAGCCATTCATACCAGGAAGCGTCTGTACGAAACATGGGGGTTTCATTAATAGACACCATTTCATTAACAGTAATAGCTTTTTGAATGATGGCCTCTATCTCGGAAATTTCCATTCCTCTTACATTAACTGAACGTCTGCCTTGTTCCCCAACAAAATGTATGGTATAAGCATCATTGATATTCTCGTTTGGCTTAATGCCGAACTTTTCTTTGTGTATATAAGGCATGACTACTTCACCAGGCAATATGCCTGTGTCGGTAATGATCATATCTTTTAATCCTCTACGTGCAAATCCTAAAGCAGACACATCTTCCCCAGGCATCAGGATTCGGCCGGCTTCTTTTTCTACTTCATTAAAAGTATAAGTGACGCCATCTCTCTCAAATAATCGAAGTATCCACCCACTGGACTGATTAAACCTAACCCCGCTATAAGTGATTCGGATAGCTTCCCTGTTGACATAATTTTTAAAGATCTGTTTAAGCTTCTGAGATAAGGCCGCATGATGAACCATGTTTTCGTCATTATAAGCTTCCCGCATAAGAAGAGCATAATCCCCTACTGCACTAAACGCCTTCATGGATTTCAACCCACGGCCGATCATGAACCTCTTTACCTTTTCCGCGTCCTGTTCGGTATATTGCTCAATGTCTTTTTCAGGATCAATGCCTATTTCTTTATTGATAGCTTGTAAAGCAACCTTAAACGCCTTGGATTGATACCGTATGGCTAATGCCATCCTGTCCTGGTTGACTTGTCCGAATCCTAAAAACTGAAGGATCTGTTGTGGAGGAGATTGTTGTTTATCCTCGCTGATATCCTGTTCCGGATTTAAGATTATATAGAGCGCATCATTATGGAATATGTTTGAAGAGAATTCTCCCTGCATCATAGTCATTCCAGGAACGTAGGTATTAATTCTGTTTCGGGCTTGTTTACGCACACTTTCCGGAACAAAACCGTAAGGGATCTCGTTTTTGATTTGATCAGCAAAACCGGAATCGTAAGTGATCCAGTCGGCCAATTCCTCAAAAGCACCAGTGGCATCATGCCATCCTCTTTTATTGATAATATCTCTGAACTTATTATAAAGGCTTGGGATATTACCATACTTGCGCATCAACACATAATCCATATCCCTTAAAAGATCGAACTGGATCTGACGCACATATTCGTATTTATGAAACATCTCAGAAGAAAAGAAGTCGTCAGATTTTTTATGCTCATCTACTTCTCCGGTTCGGTTATCTGTGAAATTCATCACCGTTTTGTAACGAGTTTTCCCAATAGGGCCGTATGAATAATCCCCAAAGCTTCTCCTTAAAAATGTGTCATACAACATAAATCCCCACACACCTCCATTATCCACTTCTATTCTTACACCCGTAACAGGATCCGTAATGATAGGATCCGCATAAGTAATAAATCGGGCTGTACGGTTAAGTCCCCTCTGTGTCCCCACAATAGGCATATGCCCTCCGGTGGCCTTTGGGCGAGCTCTCTTGATCTTATCCGTACCATCCTTATGACTCATCACATGACCAAAGACATAGTTCCCCTGAGCATTCCCAGCAAAATGATACAGGTACATATACGTCTTATAGATGGGATTATGCTGAGCTATAGAATTGTCTTTTTCACTTACACGGGTATAATACGGTGTTTTAGCGTCCAGGAGCGACGCAATATCAGGACGGACAATATGACCATCTGAAGACAATCGGCTTGCCAGGGCTTTATAATTACTTTCAAATAGCTTATCCCGGAATGCGATATCTTTTGGTGAAGTCGTCAAAAGAAACTTTCCATTTTTAAACATCCGTTGATAGTTCTCCCAGGAATAAACATTTTCCCACTGATCGTAATGAAATGTTGTTGCATGACCCAAAGCAATAACAACACTACCATCCTCGCCGGTTTGTTTTACAATGTAATCCTTATTAGTATACAAGGAAGAATTCCTTAGAAGCTGATACTGGATCGGATTCAGAGTCCATCGAGCATCTCTATATACAACCGGATCATATTTTTTACCCTGTTGCCACAATTCATTAGGAGGAATAAAAGCGCCTTCTACAGTGGAAACCTGAGTGGTATAATCCGTCCACCGTTGCACAGACATATCCATCTCCCGTTTTGCCCGACGAAACTCCATCTCTACTCCTTTATTAAAGAACGCTTCATTTAATGTAGCCGAAATAATGTTACCTGAAGCATCCATCTCAACCATAATAGGCTCAACGCCTTTAACCGTCCATTCTGAGAACAGGATATCCTGACTACCCCCCAGGATAATGTTTGGCAGATAGAATACAGTCTTGCTCTTTTCCCCTCTCCGATTTCTTTCCTTTAACCCCTGGACAAAGGCATCAATAGACATCTGCCCCACATCCCGGATAGAAGGCAGTAAAGCCCCACTGGAATAATACCGTAACCCATGATGGGTATAGTTACGCTGCATGGTCATGATCTCTGCATGCATCATATTGGTATATTCTCCCCCTTCAGGATCATAAAAAACAGTATTGTTCGCAAACTCAGGGTTCTTCATGTTTGTTTTGAACTCAGAAACAATATTATATGATCCGTTCTGGAAAGCGGTAGAGAACAAACTGCGAAGCTGACGAACATAGGTGACGGAATTATCCGGCCGGCGTATCCTGGCCCCGGCATCATTCCCTCGGATATAAGAGTCTACAAAAGAGAACACCGTTAGCGGTACATAAAAGTCTGTAGGTTTTAGAATACGGGTACCATTATCTGATAGTTCTTCATCAGGCAATAACCCAAGTTCCTCCAAAGCATCAATATTACCTTCCGACAATCGGATATGTTTTAGAGGATAGCTAGATAGAGTATTGTTAGCATGATCATAGAATTTCTGATTTTTAGCTAAAGCATCCCGAAACAATGACTCCAGTATCTGTGTATCCTTACCCTCGATGAACTTCTCAACAACATCTTTAGTCAGAGATTGTTTTTTTGTTTTCCTGCCAGTCTTCTGATCATATTTTATATTTAACAATTCCCCGATCTTAGTCAGCTCTATCGCTTTACCATCTTCGATAAGTTTACGTATTTCCGTAAACCGTTCGATAAAATCCAGATGAGATTCCGTTGTCCAGAAAAATGTCATCATTGTTTCTGCAAAGAAATCCCTCAGGCTGTTCCCGGGATAGTTAAAAGAGATCGCCTTTAATTGATCCATCACCGCCTCACTGGTCGTATCCTCCATAAACACCCTCAACGTTTCTCCACGAAGATTATTAAGACCAAACAGGTTCTGCATCTGATCCAATATCTGCATACGGGAAGGATGTGCCAGGAAATCATTTGTGAACTTTATAGACACTTCTTTACCCATCCGATTGACAGTGATCATATTTAAAGAACTCCCATCCTGGAGTTTATAAGTTAATCCATCGCCGGTAACTTCAAATGTTTTCTTAATCCTTTTCTCGGGATTACCCCTGAGTTTATCATAAACGATCTGGTTAAAATCCGAGGAGGATAAATTAAACATACGCTTGGAGATAGAATCCTTCAGCCGCTGTTTTCCCATAGATGCACTATATACATCATAAGGCAAGAACCTGTATTGCTGAGATTCATCCCTTCCAGTAACACGACTCTGTGATGAATGAATATTTTCATAAGAAGTAAACTGGGTCACAAAAGCGGTAAGAAAATCCATAATCTCATTCGCTATCTTTAATTCGGTAGCCGTTACAGATTTTTTATTATCTTTCCTCTTGTTGAATATGTCGTTAGCATATTGGTATAATGAAAGCTTTTCCCCTTGCCCATCAAATAGTCGAAACAATACACTCTTAAGGTTGTTTGATCGCTCATTGGTCATTCCTACTCCATTGGCATATTCTGTGAAGTAAGAAATAAATGACTCAAAAAGATTTCCACTGTCCTTATACCGCCAATCCCTATAAGCCATATTGCCGATCTCATAGAGATAATGCTCCGTGTCCCGAATGTTAATAAAGTCATCCTCTCCAGCTTCCCAGCGTTGCCGGCTCCATCGCCCATCTTTATAATCCCAGGTTATCTTTGGAGTAGAAGACAGTACCGCCCGGACCTGATCGGTCATCCCTTCTTCCGGAGAGAAAGGAATAAGCCGGCCGTATTGTGTGCTGGTCTGATTCCACCGTTTCCACCGCCGCCGGTCAACGTCATATCCAGGAAATAACTTAGCGATGAACACTTTTATGTTGTCATCATTATAGAGAACATATTCCTCATAAGTTTTTCGTTGTTCTTCCGGCAAGGCTTTGATCTCATTCATCCGCTTTGCGCGGTCACGATATAGTTCGTTAACCTTTCCCGCAGATGCCAGATAACGTTCTCCTAAAAGATCTCTTTCTTTCTCATCAGAATATTTATCCAGCAAATTATCTATCGCCTGATCAATAGATATAGGCTGAAATCCAGGTGTTCCCGTTTTCATGCTGAAATAAGACTGGTTCATCAGACGGTGCTGAATCCTGCGATACCAAACCTTAGCCCTTTGAGGTGTACCAAAATAAGCACTTAATCCACTGTAACGGGACAGATAGGATTCGTCGGGAATCTTACTTGGAGCCCCCTCCTCTCCATATATGTTATCAAATTCCTGATCATAGTCTTCTGTACCATATAAAGGATCATCCTGATCGAAAGTAGAATCTTCCAATGCATCATCTTCCCGATCTGCACGGAAGATATCCGCTTCATGGACAGGGGTAACATTCTTAAAATCCCCTCTGTCTATCCGGGTAAACAGGTCATCAATAAACCTTGAGCTGGTCAACTTATCATAGATGGTATCCAAAAGGTGGATAAACCGTTCCAGGATCCCCTTGGGGGTATACCATGGACTCTCGTACTTGTTAGCGTATTTTGTTCCGAAGATAGTTCGGCCGTACTTCCTGGAAAGCCATTCTTCCGCTTCGATATCCGAGATAGCACCTACCCATCTGAGGTTCTTCATCGCCAACTTAGCTTCTTTCAGAACAATCTTTTTAGAGTCTTCAGGAAGCGTATCGTAGACAAAGTGAAAGATTTCGTGTTTTATAGTAATAGCGCGAACACCATTACGCTGTGCATTGAACCCCAATCGCCCATTATGATAGAATCCATAAAGTTTATGTTTATCAAATAACCCCAGCACAATTCCATCTTTTCTAACCTGTTCCCATACCTGATCCCCGAGTATATCTCCTAAAGCCTGTTGTAAAACCTCATATGACGCATTACGATTGTTTATGAGACGACCTCTTGCAGAACTGTCTCCTTTTATGTCCTGATCGAATTCGTCGATTACGGAGTTTATAATAGGCCCAGAATTGACAGGAACATACATTCCAGAATAGTGTACATCTTGAACATAGGTTTCCAGGTAAGGATAGGATTTTGGATCTACAAAGAGTTGATTGTTCTCGTAATACATTCTGATAGGCACATGAAGCCTCTTAAGCGCAATGGATAGATCAGATGTTTTGCTAATATGATTAAGAATGTCTTTCCATAAAGAATTGAAAAGTTCCATCTCTAAAGCCACCCCTTTACCCCCTTCCAGGATCTCTACCTTTTTGGAATTAATGAGCAGTTTAGCCGGTTCAGCCTGTTTGTTAAATGTTACAAAGTCCCCCTTGTAATTTACCCAGTTAGAGAAATACTGTGCTAAGACAAGATTTTTCTGTATGATGGAACGATTACTGATAAGCAGTTGAAAAAGATTAGTCTGAACCAAAAGTTTGTTAAAACTGATCAACGCATCCTTTTTATTGAAGTTATCGAATATGCTTTTATCAAAATCGCGAGCATCCGTCAGATAACTTGACTCTGCAGATGAAATGTTTTTCCCGTGAAAAACAACCACAGGTGCATTAGGGATTCTCATCAAACGTTCAGGGGAGATGTTCTCAAAAGAAAACTTCAACACAGGACCAAAAGAGTTATTACTGGCAAAAGGCAACCTTCCTAATACCATAGAAGGAGCCAGGGTAAGAGAAGCTTTTAACGGGTCCCTGGTGATGTTCTCCCGGAATTGATCATAGGATATGGGTTTGGTTTTATCTACAACAAGATATCCGGAATAATAGTCTTTTCGAACCAAAGATACCTCACCGAAAGAAAATTCGGTCTTGCCGGATTCGTATCCCTGCTGACGCATCCGATAGGATCGCCGATTCATTTCCAGGAACTGAGAGCGATAAGGGGAATTATCAAAACCATTAACAACCACATCCGGGTTGCCATCAAAACTATGTATGGTCTTATTAAAATCTGTTTCAGTATCAGCTAAAGCTAATATATACGGATGCTCGGATAATAGTTTTGCCGACTTTGAATCCAAATTTTCAATCGTGGTAGCCGGCAAAAGTTTTATGGCTAACACATGATCGTAATCTTTCCACGTGGAGTTTTTCCCATCAAACAATCTGGCCTCTTTCAGATAGACCAACTCTGTACGGTATTCTCCTTTAAATACTTTATCCATCACAGATGACATCTCATCACGAAGCCTTATAGCTTCAGTTGTGTTCTCAAAAGCTTCCCCTGGAGAAAAGACAGAGAACAGGGTAGCACGAATTCTGTTCTTCTCTTCCCACATCTTAGCCCCGTAACTATACATCTTATCTCCGGAAACGTCAGAATCACCAGGAACCAAAGAAGATACAGAATAAGATTTGATCAGATCGGATACCGGGACAAGATCCCCGTTGTTCAACAAGACTGCGTAATTATTATCAAAAACAAATCCTTTCACCATGAACCCCATGATCGTCAACACAGGACCACCAGTCTTAAGAGATACTGTATCGTAAGTAGAAATTTTAATCCCATTCCCGAGATCCAGCTGACTATGCTCCATCGGGACCCACAGGTCTTCATCATCCGTCTGCGGAGGATCTTCTTCATATTTTTTCAGATCACCCGCTTCGATTTGCACATCTCCCTTAATCAACACCTTTCCATCATAAACCTCACCTTTAAGTAAAGTCTCGGGAGTTAAGGTGTTTTGGGAAACGCTCTGGGTAATAAGAAACAACTTCCCGGTAAATTCCCCTTTCTGAATCAATAACCTGGCATTTTTCTTATAATCCTTCTTGATAATTGTTCGTGTAACTGGCGGAGGCGTTTCCGAAGTCGGAAGATCAGTCATATTATTAACTCCTACTAAAGAAGCATAACGGCTTTGCTTTTCATTCTTAAGCTTTTTCTTCTCTTCTGCAGAGATCTTCTGAGCCGATTCTATAAACCATCCGGAAGGCTTTGTAGTCAGATTATGTGTTACAGGTCCTACCAATCCAAAGAAGTTTTTCGCTCTACCCACAGCAGTATATCCAGCATTAAACCCTATCCACGTTTTACGGGCATACTCAGGATACTTCTCCGCAAAATTGATCACATCCATAGCCAGGTAAACTTCACCACGACGCAATCCCTGGATGCTATCCACTCCAAACTCATTGGTTTCTGTGGTCACATCTTCATAGAGAATAAAAACACGCCCTTTATACTCCTGTCTCAGTTTTCCATTCTCAAAAAGTTTCTGTACCGATTTATTATCTGCATCCGATTTCTTACCTTCCAGGTATTGCTTAATATCTTCCGTTGTAAAGAAGACAAGATCCCCCATAGAAGCTGAGTTCACCCTACCTATAAAATCCTCAACCACATCCGAGATTGTTCCATAGTATTTTACCCCATGACGCACTACCTTTCCCGAGTCATTGATTTCTTCCATATATAATCTGGGAGCCGTTTCAGAAGGCATGCTGAAAAACTTCTTGTTGAAATAGTTCGTCAACATTGTCAATGCCGGATTTTTCTGTGTCCACTTCTGAATAATAGGAATACTTCTCAATGATAAACGATGAGGTACTGAAAACTTATTCTCCTGATCGATTGGGAGCATCTGTGAGAGGTCCCCCATAAAAGCGATAGGAACAGTCGTTTCTTTGGACATCATCGCCCTCAAAGCCTCTAAATGCTCTTTTTTAAGCAATGAGGCTTCATCCACAATAATCAACTGGTAATCGCTGAAAGATTTTTTCCCGGGAAGGTTCCCTTTGAGAAAATCCTTCACCCTGGCGCCATTGATTTCCACATTGGCAATATTTCCTATATTACTAATGGAATCCGTCCCTAGCTTAACCCCTTCCTCAGATTTATGCACAAATAAAACCTTGACCTTTTCTTTATTAAGGATAGAATTAATCAATAAAGCTTGCTGAGGGATCTGTTGCGTTTTCCCTGTGGCTAGTTCTCCACGGATAAACAACGCATTAAAAAGATAAGGTTCACTCTCATTGAGTTTCTTTGAAGAATCATGTAACGGGTCCGTAGAAAAGAGTTTCTTCTCAGCATCGATAACCATTTTATAAACCAGAGTCGTGTGTTTATTTATATGATTAACCAAAAGATCCTCTGTCTGCTCCTGCTCAAAAGTAGACACCTCAAAAATATTCTTGCTTTCCGCTAACTGTCTTGCCTGGTATAACTTTGTCGGAGAAATACCATTGATACGTATCAGGTAATCAATCAGGTAAACATATCCGGTAGATGTATTTGTCCCCGTTCTTACCACCATATTGCTCCCCTTAACAGAATGCATATTATACAAATAATCCACATGATCCTGGATGATCGCATAATCATCATCGTTACCATAAAGCATCCTGTATTGTTGAGCCGGATCAGAGAAACGGGCAGCGATAAGTTTTTCGATATTCTCAGGAGTAATGATCTCTCCTTTGTGGTCATTAAATTTCTGCAGAATATCAAACAAGATCTTTTCATTCTGATCAACCTGTTTAATATCTTCATCCGTAATATTGTTAT
>Ga0116144_10001208_pt1 | contig 31922 bp, 27 predicted proteins | sample AD_UKC035_MetaG_FD_89746 | JGI IMG/M metagenome (GOLD analysis project Ga0116144, IMG submission 89746) | Active sludge microbial communities of municipal wastewater-treating anaerobic digesters from USA - AD_UKC035_MetaG | ecosystem: Engineered > Bioreactor > Anaerobic > Digestate | place: USA...
CGCAACCACCGCAAGCGCCGATGATGCCGCAACCACCGCAAGCGCCGATGATGCCGCAACCACCGCAAGCGCCGATGATGCCGAATGTACAAGCAAAACCAAGCTATGTTTTTGACGGTGAGGCAGCGGTGTACAAAGAGATCTTAACACCGCTCTTTGATCGCCTTGTGACCGAGATCCCGCAAGGCGTCCCGCCCGATCTGTTTGTGCGTTCGCTTTCGCAAGAGCAACAAAATATGCTCAGTATGTATGCGATGTTTAACGAAATTCCCGTTGTTGTGCAGACCGTCCAAAAGATGATCCCGAACGATCCGATCATTCAATCCCCCCAAGGTGCGGCGTGGTTGGCCGCCGCCTTCCAAGAAGTTGTGCGAGTCGAAGAGGGGAAAAAGCCGAAATGAAAGCAAAAGCCGTGCTTTCAACGACTTGGCATTGTCAAGATTGCCATCGTATCCACAAGAAACCTACAGAGCGTTGCATTTGCGGATCATGGAAGATTGTAGCGGTGGATCGGGCATCTTCCATACAAAAGCACGGTGCGCGAAGTATCGCACAAGTCGATGAACGCGATGCAGCGCGGATCGACACATACGATGCAGAATTAAACCGCGTTCTTGGGGGTGGGATCGTGCTTGGATCGCAGATTGCGATATCGGGTGAACCCGCAGCAGGGAAAAGCACCTTGTTGACACAAGTTTCTCTCGAAATTGCCGAGGGTGATCCTGTCTTGTATGTTTGCGGTGAAGAGACGCCCGCACAAGTGAAAGGTCGGGCTTTGCGGCTAGTGCGGGGATCTTCGATAGATTGGAGCAAGGTTGAACAAAACTTGATCTTGACAGAAACCACGAACATTCTAGGGCTTGAGAAAGAAATTGCCGATACCTCGCCTGTCTTGGTGATCGTGGATTCTATCGCCTCCATGCAAGGCGAGCGCGATGTTGCGGGCGGTGCAAAGGTGTTGGATGCAGCAGAGCATCTTGTACGGATCTCCAAAAAAACGAACGTGCCGCTTGTAATCGTCGCTCACGTCACAAAAGATTCTGTCATGGCGGGGCCGCGAGCGTTTGAGCATCTTGTGGATGTGGCGTTGCATCTTGAGGGGGATCGACGTGAACAGCATCGCTTCTTGCGGGCGTTCAAGAATCGGTTTGGTGCAACGGATGAAGTGGGCTTGTACGAGATGACGGCAAACGGCCTACGATCCGCAAAGATCGGCGTTGATCTCGCAGATCGTACCATTCCGCAAACGTCTTGCTTGACGCTTGTTTCGGAGGGTTCGCGCTTTTTTGTTCACGAGATACAAGCCGCCGTTGGGGGAATGGTGGGAAAAGTCCATGCACGGGGCTTGCGTGGGGATCGCGTGGCGATGCTTGCGGCGCTCTTGCGCAATCAGCTTTCTTTGATGCTTCAAGAAGAGTTGTTTTTGTCGTGCGTTGGGGGTGGTCGTGTTGATGATCCGCTTGCAGATATGGCGATTTGTGCGGCGATCTTGTCAAGCCATCTACGAAAAGTCTTGCCTTGTTCGTGGCTTTGCCTTGGTGAGTTGTCGCCAACGGGCTTTTTCTCAGGTTCGGGGATCTCAAAGCGTGTAGCGTTTTTGCGTCAACATTTTGAACAAACTATCGAAGCCAAAACACCCAAGGATACGCCGTCTTTGCAAGCGTTGTTTGATCAAATTTCGGCGCTGTGATTGCGGGCAAGATCTATGACGAATTTGGAAAATTTGATGAAGCGATGCGGGTGGAATCAAACGGAAACAGCCGAAATTCTAGGCGTGACTCAGCAAAGTATTAGCGTTTGGGTCAATCAGAAGAGAGAGATCCCAAGCCCGATAAGCGCATTAATTGACGGACTTTGCGCAGTCCTTGATATTTTGGATGAATCAAAACACACTTACACGTTTGAGGTTATGGAAAAAAATAGCTTCGAAATTCCTACCATTTCCGTTTTTACTCTTTCGCAGGTATTAAAGAAATTCGGGTTTGCGATGCTGCTACGTCTTACTGTTCGAGATGTTTGCAAAACACAGGGTATGTGCAAGCAAATTTGACTTTTGTACTCGTTTTGTGTCAGAGTTGTACTTGTTTCGTCGTTCTGTTAGACAGAACGCAATGCAACCCACACAAGAGGAGTTCCCCCCATGAAAAAGCACACCCAAGCCCCCAAAGCGACCGCAACCAAGCCCCTCCATCATACCCCCTACATTCCCTTTACCACGGGGGAATTGCAATTGATTCTGTCTATTCACGAGAAGATGATCGAAGAGGGGCGGCGTGGAGAAAGCCCCCTAGAAAAACCCGTTGACGATTGCTTGATACGGCATTTTTCCGAACACGAGGCAACCTTGAGCGTGGAGCCGTCCTTGTTGGGGGCGTTTTCCAATTCCGCGAAGCAAACGGGCTTTGTGATGCCCTATCCTGTTTTTTGGGTTCCGACCGCAACAAGTGAGGGGATGCCGTTGTTGTTGGCGTCCGATCTACGGGCAGAAAACGACGAAAGCACCACGATCATCTTACAAGGCTTCATGTTTATGCGTTATGGCATGGACAAGGGGGATATTTCGTGGAGTGAGGCGGGCTTATCAGAGAAAGTGCGCTACGGCGCAAAGCTGTACATGGGGCAGCACGGCAAACGCTCGATCTCTGTCTTTGAGGAAGATGAAGGCGAAGACTTCGACGCGATGGAGTTCTCCTTGTTGTTCGATGAGAGGGGGCGGCTTCTCTTTGATCCGTCCAACGCCAAAAATGATCGAGAATTGCGAAAAGAAGCCGAAGAGGGGGAGGCTTTCGCTGTGTTTCGCAGTCGGATCAAGGATGACACCGATCCGGCTGTTTCAGCAACAGAAGACATCGAGGCGGGGATCACGATCTCCATGATGGAGGGAACCTCGTATCATCGTTCCCTCCATCTATCAATGAAATTGATGCAGCAAGTAGCGGATCTTGTTTTCCGTGTGGCATCGAATCTTTGTCTTTTCCTTGAATGTATGGGGGAGGATTGCGAAATGGTGATCGCACCCGAACCCAAGCAGCACCAACGCGCAAAGGATGATGCAAAACGCCTCCTCGCGTCCTGTTTGGCACACAAGCGCAAGGGTAACGATCTTCTTGCGAAGCGACATGAAACCGCATTGCGCAAGATCCGCGCAAGCCGCGTTGTTGCCGTGGGTGATGACGCGGGCAAGAAGATCCGCCAAAAAGACGAAGAGATCCGCTTGCTCAAGGCATCGAGTGGGGAGGGGGAAGACTTTGCAGACTTGCGAGCGCCGATCTCTTGTCATCTCGTGCGCGGGCATGGGAAGTGGCAACCCCACGGGGAAGGGCGGGCTTTGCGAAAGTGGATCTATCTTGTTCCCTATTTTCGGGGGGTTGGGACTTATCGCCCCAAGATTAACATCGTTGAAGAGTGAACCCGTTTATATTCCGCTTGCTTATATATTCCGCTTGCTTATCTTGACTTGTATTCTTTTTGTATTCTTTTCACCTGCCTTTTTTCTTATCTTGTTGTAAGAGTCTGATCAGCCCATTGGGGCAACGCAGACCACAACAACAAGAGGAGAAAAGAGATGCTTGCAGAAATCCGAAAAATCTTGTGCAGCGATCAACCAGACCTTGCGGCCATTGGCCGCGCAATCGCGGCTTGTTCGAGCGAGGAGCAAGCCCAAATCTGCCGCGACTATGCGCGGCATCACACCAAGTACACACAATCCTACTTTCCCGCCGAACGGCGGGTCTTTTCGTTCGGCGGTGTGGCGTTTCCGATGCGTTGGATTCCTGCGGGGTCGTTTTGGATGGGGGCGTCTGAGGATGACGATTTCGCATATCTTGACGAACACCCTCGACATGAAGTGACGATCACGCGGGGCTTTTGGATGATGGAAACACCCGTGACACGAGCGCAATACAAAACGCTCACGAATAAGAATCCACCCAAGATAGGGCAGAGTATGCCCGCTGCAAATATCGGATGGTACGAAGCGGCGGCGTTTGCAAACAAGCTGTCTGCTTTGGAGGGCTTGCCCGCTTCGTTTGTGGGAAGGGGTCGCAAGAGAACGGGCGTTGGGAACAAAGAAAGCGATTACGCGAAAAGCAAGGGGTGGCGATTGCCAACAGAAGCAGAATGGGAGTTTTCCTGCCGTGCAGGAACCACCACGCCGCACTATGGAAAGTTGAGTGAGATTGCTTGGTATGGCGAAAACAGCAGCGGCCTATCAAGGCATCCTGTCGGTGAAAAGGAGGCGAACGCTTGGGGTTTGCATGATATGTTGGGCAACGTGTGGGAATGGGTGTACGACTTTCAACGAGACGCCTACTATCACCGAAACGATCACGGGGCAAAGCGCCCCACCGTTGATCCCTGCGTCAACGAAGACGCCGATCATGAGTATGAGCGAGCGTTGGTGCGAGGCGGATCTTGTGACTGTACGCCAAGATCTGTACGCCAAGATCTGTACGCGCATCCATGCGCCACACATTTGAGAAAAACATCGAGGGTACGAATTGGCGCGGAAGCTGCGGTTTTCGCCTTGTTCGGGCGGAGTAGGGCAAAAGCAGAGGGGCGGGGATAAAAGGGGATAAAAAAAGGCGATCAACCTACATTGATCGCCTTTTTGCTATCAGGGAAACCATTCCATGCACACACTTCGCCAAGTGTGGCGATCCAGAAGAAACACCATGTCTCTTCCGCATCTTCCGCTGTCAAGGTTCGTCCTTGCTATGGTTTGCCTCGCAAGACAGCGAATGTTGTTTTTCACAAACCCACGCAATCAGCGCGTTTTTTTGCAATCGAAACGCACCGTCAATTTGCAATCCAACGCCCGCCAAGATCAAGGACTCCTTGCGCTTTTGCAAGAAATGGTAGGACACCGCCAAGGCTTGCGCGGCTTGCTTCATGGTAAGCAGTTCGGGGAAGCCTTGCAAGCTGCGTTCTAGGTGCTTTTGTCGGTCAAGGGATAGGGTGGGCTTTCCTTGCATCTCTTTTTGCGTCCTTGTGGCTTGTTGTGGCTTTCCTTCGCTTTTCTTGGTTTGGTTTGCGCGTTGCATCGCTCACTTTACCCCCGCTTTCTTTGTTTTGCAAGTGTCTTGGAATTCCTTGCGTTCTTTTGGGTGACTTGCTTTAAGTGGTAGGTGTGCCGAAAGAAACGAGGTTTGCAAGGAAAGCAAGCAAGGAAAGATGCAGATGTACGGATACAACGGGCCACATTATCCACACTATCCACCGATAATGCCCGTACCTTATCCGCTGCATCCGTCTCCATTTCAACCCATGCAAGCCCCGATCTCTACGCATTTTGCGCCGTTTGGCGTTGGTGCTTCGCCCATTGCGATCAATGGGCAAGGTGTGAATGTCACACGCACCATTCCCGACAGCACGGCGCAATGGGTGATCAATGAAGCAAAAGCGGCGTTGCGCGACGTGCAAACGCTCGATCTTGCGCGTCACCTTGTCGCAGACGTGGTAGAAGAACACACCGATCCCTCTGTTGCCCGATATAGCGAGATGATGGCGATACATGATTTCGTTTCAACCCGTGTACGCTATACTTCCGATCCGTTCGGAATTGAACTGGTGTATGGGGCAAAAGCAATCATTGATCGCATTATGCGCGTCGGTAAATTTGCCGAGGATTGCGACGGGTTCACCGTTCTTTCTCTCGCCTTGTTGTTGAGCATCGGCCATGTCTGCCAAGTCTTGCTTGTGGGATACACGAATATCCAAGGCTGGCAACATATTTTTGTGCAAGACTTTATGCCGTCGTTTGGGTGGGTTACGTTCGATCCATCCATGAAGCAAAATGTCCGCGACGTGTTGGCAAGCGTGGACAAGGTGAAGGCGTTCCCTGTTAATGCCCATCTTGACTAAAAACAAACGCGATAGGTGATTTATGTACGCAGTACCACAAAGCCCCACGGGTCAATTTGCATACGGTGGCGCGGTCAATCATTTTTTGCCCGATATGAGCGCGTTGAACGCTCTTTTCCCATTCTTGGTGCAGTATCTTGGGCATTGGCGGCACGGATACCGAACCACCGCGCTCTTGTTTGGTTTGGCCTATCTGGACGGCGATCTTTTGTATCAATTTTACCAGTATTGCCTCTACTACTGGCCGATGCTGGACGAACAAGAACGAGATCTCGTGCGCCGTATCGAGTTAAAACTTGGCGGATATGCGGGGCTGTCGCAAGAAGCGATGCAAGCGATTATGCCTATTGCGGGCTTTGGTTTGGCTATTGAAGACGGCGCACGAATGGCGCACGGGATGCCGACTTATGCCGACTATCGCGGGCTTTCGGGGTGGGGGTGTGCGCCTTGCGGTGGCTTGGGGTGCGGCCCGAATCAACCCTGTAATTGTAGCTTGGGATGCGGCCCGAATCAACCCTGCAATTGCGGGTGCAACGCACCGCAAGGAATGGGCGGGCTTGGTGCTGCACCGCCACGCCGACAACCCAAAGCCGCCGCAAGCATGGGGCTTCGCAATCAAGGCGCGGGCTTTGGGTACAATATGCAGCAAGACAGCCCGTGGAGCGGAGGGTATGGCCCCTATACGCTCGGATCAAAAGAAGAAGACGAAGAACAAGAAGATCAAGAACAAGAAGCAAAACAAGCAGGAAAGCCCGCAGAAAAGCCCGCAGAAAAGCCCTTCAATTGGGGAGAATTTGCATCAGGACTCGCAAAGGCGGGGATCGATATTGGTCAAAAGATCGCTTCTGCGCTTGGTGATGTCACGCCCGCGCAATGTATGCAAAACCCCTCAGATGCGCGATGTGCAACGATGAAATTGCCCGATAGCCCCCTTTGGCGGCAATTCTGCAACACGCCAAACGGTCGCGTCTTTAAACCCTGCATCAACGCGGGTTTTGTTTCCGCCGTTCCGCCAAGTGGAGCGACGACCCCTCCAGCAGCGGGCGCGGCAAAAGATTCTAACACGATGATCATGATCGGGATTGGGCTTCTTGCGATCTTGGCCCTTGGGATGTCCTTTATGCGCGGTGGTATGTGACGAAGGAAGGCTGAGAGGATGCGTTACTTTTATAGCGTTTTCGACGAATACGGCAAGTTTTACAACTACTATTCGTCCGCACAAAAGCCGTCCCTCTACCTTCTTTCCGATGATGCGCGATTGAAAGACTTTGTGTTGTTGCAAGATATGCGCGTCCCTTTGCCCGATGACGCGGCGCACCTTGGAAGCGGCCCCTTTGTCAAGGGCGCGGTCGCAACGTCTGGAACAAGACCTGTGATCTTCAACCCTGCGAATTTTGCAATGACCATCGTCAATTTTGTCGTGATTTCTAATGTTGTGATGTGGATCAATTCGCTTTGGAATAAGAAGTCATAGAGAGGCGGTCAAGATGCTTATGGAGCCATGCTACGGGGATCAATGTCAGTATATCCCCCCACAATATGCGCCAACATATCAACCTTCACCGCCGATCTATCCGAATCCTGTTTACAATCCAACAAGCCACTACAACCCGTTACAATACACCTACCATCCCGCAACGGCACTAGGGCAAGCCCCGCGTTATCCGATGCTTGCAGGTGGATTGCTTGCGGGTGCCGTCGTTGCAGATCGGGAAGTCGCCTTTGTTTGGGAGAAACGCCCCACCAAAGCGGGAATTTACCGCTTCACCATGCAGATCCAAAGCGCGATCCCTTGCGCCAAAGGACAAACACAACAAGGGATCTTAACCTGTTTGCCCAAAGAAAGCACACCGCAATTTCCCTTTGAAAGCCCCGTCTTCGCGGGCGCGTTCTTACAGAACATGGGAGACGATAAAGCCCAATTGATTCTTGGTGAGGCAATTGAGCAGTCGGTCAACGATGGCTCCGTTTCTTGGGGAACAAACGCGGGGGAAGTCTCTTTTGTCAACCGACCTTACATCTACTTTGAGGAGCAAGCAGGACAGCATTACATCAAGGGCTTGTTTGCCTACATCCTCTTGACCGAAGATTTGATCCGCGAAGGTCTCGATCCTGCTACAACAACCGCGTACTACAACAAGAGCGGCGTGTTGATCTACGAACAAGACGCACAAGGCAACACATGGCACAATCCCGAATTGCAAGGAACCACGGGGTTTCCACCTGTTTTGTTCGGAATTGGCTTAGCAAAATTGGCGGTGTGGGCGGCAGGTGTTTTGGGGATCTTGGCTTATTTTGGGCTTCTCGGTGGCACACCGCAACGCGCTATCACAACGCTTGTCAGTCCCTTGAAAGAAAAGGCTATTGAAGTGATCAACAAGGGAATTCAAGTGGGTGGCGACTTCTTACGCGCCGCCGCGCCGTGGCTTGTGGGTGGTGTTGTTGGATATCTGTTGTTGAAAGATGTTGTGGGTCGGATCTTTGGTCGGTTTGGAATGTAGGGAGATCGTAGAGATGCTTGCGCCGCTCAAAGAGGCCATAGATCAAGAATTGGCCTACTTCACAGAATTCAAAGCCCGCCTTGACGCCCTAAAAGCCCGACAAGGCGCAACGTCACAGCAAATCGCCTTGTCTGTTGAGGGGGCTTATACAGTCGCGTTTCTGGCCTTGCAGCGGTATATGAGCGACCTTCAACAGATCTCTGATGCAGTCCAAGGACTCGGTGCTGTACCCGCCGAATTTGCGGGCATCTTACAGCGAGTTCCCAACGAAAAGCGAAACGTGGCGTTGTTTTCAATTGGCGTGGTTCGGGCATCACAGCGGCCATCTCTCCAATTACGCGCCGAATTGATCCCTGTCAAAGCCGCGATCATGCAAGCCCTTGTTGAGACCGATCCCATTCGCAGCGGGATCACAGCAGAGCAGTATCACGCAGATGTTGAGCGATACGGCGCTTTCTTGATCAATCTGGACGAGTGTTTTTTGGTGACAGGCGAAAAGGCTTCATCTGGTTTGCCTTGGATCTCGTTTGGCGCGGGCATGGTGGGCGGCTACACCGTCAAAGAAGCCCTTGGGACGAAGGGTTTAGAAGGTTTCTTATCGTCTTTTCTCGGTGCAAAGGCCCAAGCAAGCGACAAGGGCAGGAAAAAAAAGCGGCGCAATCGTAGAGCAGGGAGCGTGTGATCATGCAAAATCCATCCGAACAGGCCGTTATTGTCGAATTTATGGCTACGAACAGCAAGATGTCGATTTCGGATCTCTTTTCTCTTGAAAATGACCTTAAAGCCGCAATCGAAGATGCAAAGTTGGGCGAGTATGACGGAAACGAGATCGAGTAGTCGATCTATAAACTTCGCGCAAATGCGCCGAATAACGGGCAAGAAGACAGAACTTGTCCACGGGTGAGTCATGGGTATTCTTGGGCCAAATGGAGCGGTGACGCCCCGCGCACTCGAAGGAATGATCGAAGATGCAGACGATCTCTTTCGATTGTTTCACCAGAAAGAGCCGAAGAGGGATTATCTCGTACCCGTGATCTGGCCGAAAGAGTGGAGCATTTTAGATTATGCTTCACGGACGGGCTACCTTAGCAACAAATGGCATCGAGATAACAAGTGGGTCGCTTATACCCACGATCATACGGAGGTTGGAGCGCCCGCCCCCGTGATCTTGATCCCAAGAACGCCCGAACATCGCGGCGTTTTGCAACCTTGGGGAAAGCGAATTGCGCCGATCCCCGCGCTAACGTGGCTTGCATACTGTCTTGATATAGAATTAGACCGACCCAAGGGGCAAGAAGAACATATCGACTTCAAAGATATGCCAAAAATGCCCCATCTGTGCGGCGTCAAAAACAAGCGGTATCTGTTTATCGTGTCTCAAGATCCCAAAGATGCGGGAATGATGTTTGCGCTTTGGTCTCCAAAGATGACAATCACCGCGCATGGCATTGAAAATTAGGAGAATTCTTTATGGCAAGAGGTTTGTTACCGTTTGGCTACATTTCGGAGGGTAGAGCGCCAAACCCTGCGCCTATCGGCCAAAGCACTCTTGCTCTTTTGGTGAACCCCTCCGCACCGCCAAAGAGGAAAGGAACAGCGAAAATGGCTGGAAAAAAAGGCAAAGGCAAGAAGCGCGGTCGTACCCCAAACCAAGAAGCAGCGGCAAAGAAAAAGGGGCGGCCAGCGGGTGCATCAACAAAACATGTCAACATCGCCGTTGCCATCGAAGGCACAACCAAGAAGGGCAAGAAGTCGGGAAAAATTGCGGCGTATGAAGCAAAAGGCACTCGTGTCGCCAACGGCAAAAAACGCGGCAAGCGCAAGAACAACGGCAAAAAACGCGGCAAGCGCAAGAACAACGGTGGTTTGCGTGTCCATAACGTGAACATGGCCGAAATCAAAGCCCTTCTCAAAGACGATCTTTCAAGCCTCCCCGCTGCACTACCCGCGATCCTTGCGGGCGGCGCTGCATGGGCAACCCCTGGACTGATCTACACCCTGATCCCCAAAGAAACCCGCGACAACTGGGCAAAAAGCATGGGTGATGGGCAGATGGGGCATGATCGCATGAAAGCGGCGATCTCTGGTGCTGTCTTGATCGCGGCATGGCTTGGTACAAACAAAGTCGAATTTCTCAAAAAGCAACGTCTGCCTATCGTGTTTGGTTCCGCAATCCGCTTCATCTTCGACCTTGCGGGCGCAATGCTTGGCAAAGAAGGCATCCAAGGCAACGCCCGCGCATGGATGGGCTTACCGGACGGCAATTACGATCTGCAAGTCGCCGCGACCACAAAAGGCAATTGGGTTCAAATGACCCCGCAAGGCGTCGGCGGCAACTTCCAACAGTTTACGCCAAGCCTCGGCGGTTGGGCAAATATGCAGCTCCTCCCGCACGGGATGACGATGCAAGGTATGCACAGCGGCATCCGTTCGCAGCACTCACAAGGCGGATATGGCGGCGTTGGTGCGCCTTATTCCGTTCATGGTGGAAGTTTCTAGGCCCGACAACTGATCCGTTTCTGATCCGTTTTGCTCTTTCATACGATTCGATAGAAGAGGCCACAAAAAGCCCTTTTCCCAAACATCGGCTTTTTCGCTTGGCAAGGCGCGAGTGGTCTCTTTTATCGTCCTTTTTCAAACATCCGAGATTTCGGACTCCAACACACGGAGAACATAACAGATGAGCGCATACTCTCCCTATCCTGTCGCTGGTTTCTATGGCGGCTATCCTTCTCCTGTCCACGGTGGCGCGGCCATGCAGCAAGGGCAAGTTCAGCAGTATATGCCCCAAATGCCCGTTGCGATGCCCCAAATTGCGATGCCGATGCGGGTTACAAGCCAAAGCGTCATTCCCGCCTCGCAAACCCCCCGCCTTGGTGATGCAAAAGTCATCCAAAATGAATGGTATGACTATCTTCTTTCTGGTTATGGCAAGACCATCTCCGAAGAAGAAGGCATCTTCACAAACCCCGAACGCATCGGCAAGCCACAGCTTACCAACTTCAACAAAGCGGGCGAATTGTCCAATGACAAGCAATTCGAGATCTGCGCGATCTGGTCGTCGTTTTACTTCGACGATTCCGAAGCCGCCGTCAAGACAGCGGGTGCGCCGTCTGCAAGCCGTCTGTACGATTTGATCGCGTACTATACGCGGTTGATTCTCCAACAACAAGACTCGTATACAACCGTTTTGCAGGGACATCGTATCCCTGCGGGTGGTGGCGTGTCGGGTTTTGACGTGAACAGCGGTGCTTTCGTCAAAAACCAAGGCGATGCAAACAGCCAAAACCTCTATCGCTTTGATCAATCCTGTCGCTACCTCGTTCCCCCTGGACGAACCTTTGCCTTTATCCTCAAGTGGATGTCCCGACTTGACGGCGGCGCGGTGTTCCCCACGGGCTTCAACCCCTTGCAACGCTTCAACGATGCACTTTCCACCGAAAAGCGCGTTTGTTATGGAGCCGTTGGGATCGAGGTTCGCGACTTCGTGAACGGTTAATTTGCCTTTTGGCTTTGCCCGCCTCCACGCTCTTTGCCCGCCCCCTTCTCCCTCCTCTTCTCCCTCCCCACCCTTGCCCACCCATCCATCTTGACGCCCAAAGATCCCCGCGATATGTGGGGATCTTTGGGGCTTGACTTCACTTCAACGGAGATTTTTAAGATGTCCTTTTATCCTCCATATCCCGTCCAGCCATTCGCGCAAGCGCCGCAATATCCGAATCCGATGCAACAGATGCCACAGTATCCGATACCGCAAGCACAGCAGTATCCGATGCCGCAAGCGCCACAGTATCCGATGCCTACGGTCAATCCTTCACAGCTTGCGCTTGGGCAAAGCCCGCAGCAACAAGCACAGCAAATTATCCAAGGCCAAGCAGACAATCGGATCGAGCGGATTGAAGACTTTATGCGCCGCCTTGATATGCAGCTTCGCGGGATGCAAGGAAACCTTGCGGGGCCAGCGTTGCGCGTTCGCTTTCCTTCCGAGTACCGTGCAGGGATTATTGAGTATCCCGATCTTGTCGCGCATCCCTTCTTTTGGGGGGCGTATGAGATCACGGAAGGCGCACAAGGAAATCTACCCTTTGCAACAGCGGGCGGCCAAGCGTCTTTTGTGCTGAATCTTGATTTGATTTACAGCTATATCCGACGTGTTCACTTTTTTATGTTTCGATCACAAGCACCAAATGGCGACGGTGCGCCGAATTTGGTTGTTGGTGATTGGATTCCCGTATCGAGCAAAAACGTGTATGTTCTCGGCCCCACCGACCAAGCGCAAGCCTTTCCGTTTGAATTTCGCCTTCGTTCGGGTTCAAACGTGGAGCAATGGCAAACGCAATGGATTCCTTCGTCTGTGTTGGAGCGTGTCGATCAAGAGGGTTATCCCCTACCTGTCGAATACAAAGCCTACAACAAAGACACGATCACCATCGAAGCGCGGCCCCTTCGCGCACGATTCACGGGCGATACGCAAGATGAGATCGTGCGGTTGTTTGTGGGCTTTTCGGGCTATAAGATGTATCAAGAAAAGTCTGCATAAGTCGGATTGTTCGCAGGGAACATCGAATTATCAGGCGAAAGGGATAGCTTGCCATGTTGAACCACCCAAGCCCGCAAACCCTCCAAGCCCCGACTCGTGCAGCGGATCAAGACTGGAAGCAATACCTTGACTTGTCGTATCGAGATTGGCGATGGACAAACGCCCCAAATAGCCGTCCTTTCTTTGTTCAAGGGCGTGTTGAAGGCATCATTCAAGCTGGTTTGCCCGCGAATGGACGGCGAATTGTGCTTGCAGAGTACAATTGCAACGTGGGCGAATTTGTGGTTGTGCAACACGCGGGCGTTGAGGCGTATTTTCGCACACCGAATCAAGCCCTTGGAACGCCAAGCACACGCATCCCGCCAGCCGATCTAGGAATGGGGGTGTTTTGGGAAGTGACATGGCGGCGGATCACGGAAAATGCGGGCTTGCAAGCAAGCGCGGCATTGCGCGATCTTGAGGGGCTTATTTTGGGCGATCCACAAAACGGCTTCACGCAAATGTCCCATTTGTCGATCAATGAGGGCTGGTTTCCGCTGGACTTTGAAGATAAGGGTGTCTTGTCGCTGACTTTGAACATCCAAAATCTCGGTGTGTACAGCGAAAACGCAATTTTGTTCTTTCAAGGCCGCATGGGTGGCTATGCCTCGCTTATCCCTTCATCGCGACAAGATCGCGCGTACCCTTACGGAAAAAAAGCGGGCGGAACCGTCCCGCAATGGAACCCCCTAGATCGCGGGTAGGCGAAAAAGCCTCTTTGCTTGCGATTTGAGCGCAATTGAATCAAAAACAAACCTTCCCCCTTCTTGTCTCTACAGAAATAGACTCAAGGCGCGGGAAAGCACGAAATACGAAAGGCAAGGAAACAATGGCAAGACGAAAAAACAAACGGCGCAAGCCGAACGAATCCAAGGGCGGCGGCTTTGGTGTCCTTTTGGCGGTGGTTGGCGTGGGAGCCGTGGCGATGATGGCGATGAGTGGCGGTGATGCAGGGACACCGATCACAGCACTCACGCCCGAACAACACGCCCGAATCAAGGCCGTTTTGGATGCGTGTATTCCTGCGGGGCTTGTTCCCGAACCGTGGCGGGCGGCGGTCGCGCAGAATCCGAACTTGCTTCTTGAGATCGGCAAGTCAACGGGAATGACCAATTGGCGGGCGCTTTCGTATCTTTTCGTGTATCTGATCTTGTATGGTTACGTTGTGGCCGCAAGTGCGGCAAACGCCGAATATACGAACGTCCAGACCGTGATCAATGCTGCAATTGCGGCACTCAAAAAACGTGCAGATGCCGAAAAATCATCCTTTCAAGCGATGATGATTTATGAGCTCCGACACGAAAACGACAAGGCGTTGAACGCGCTTGTGGCTGCAAATGTGATCGATGCAAGCTATGCCGCACAATGGAAGGCGGCAATTCAAAAGATGATCGCGATGGAGCCGCTGTAACCGTTGTTTTTGTGCAAAAAGCAATCTGACAAAAGGAGAGTGTGGCGATGGGGCGCAAGCGCAAAAAGAACGAATCCAAGAGCGAAAACACGGCGGCGCTAGGTCTCGGAATTGCGGCGTTAGCGGTGGGTGGCCTGTTTTTGATGGCGGGTGGTTCGGAAGATTCCAAAGATAAAATCCTTGAAGACGTGAATCAATCGCCCGCAAAGGACTGGTCAAAGGTGAGCATTGATCCCGACAAAGTGCCAGAACTAGATCAAGCACACTTGCCAAACCACGGGGTAATGCTTGCGCCCAACGGTCAAGCCATTGTGCCGAATGTCAACGATCAAGGTACACAGGGATCGCTAGAATGGAACGCTGCTCGAACCTACGAGGAGCGATTCATCGACAAATGGAAGATCCCCAAGACTTACAACGCAAAAGACTTCACCGCATTGATCAAGAACGGCGCAACGGGCGTCTTCAAATTTCCGCTTGTGAACAAGGTACGACTAAACCCCGTCACCGCCGATCTTTATGGAGACATCGAGGCGAGACGATTCACGATTCTGATCGAGTCGATGGACGATCTCGAACACTTGGAAGTCTTCTTAGCCTGTTTGATGATCGCGACCTTCAATCCAACACAAGGCGCACCCGATGCAACCGCGATTGATGGGGTCAAACAGATGTTCGAGTGTTTCGGCTATCATCGCTTTGTTTTGCCCGAAAACACCGCAACTTTCCAAACCATGCTAGGGCTATCTCGGATCTTGCCAAGAAGCGAGCAAGCGTGGGTGATGGCGTCTCGCATGGATGCAGCGGGGCAGCGTGTGGATGACGAATCGATCAAGCGTTATATCCGCAACGGTTGGGGGTGGGGAATTCCAAGCGAATGTATCCCCTACTTTCGAGAGGGCTTTTTTAACGAGTCCACGTTTGGACGCGACGAAAACAAACCAACGGGCAAGCGGTTTGCTGAATTGAGCGAACAGGAAGCGCAAGCGGTCAATGCCGCGTTCTTGGACGGCAATATGTTGATCCTTGAACGTGCGGCAATTCGTTTTTCTAACGTGGTGATGATGCTTTGCGCGGGTGGCTCGGTATCCAGCGCACAAAACATCTTGGGGCGCGTGGGAACAACCTTACTTGCACTTGGCGCAGGGACAGCGGGCGCGTTTGCGGGTGACTTCAAAGGCTTGATCGCAGGAGCGACCGAGGGGATCAAGCTATTGATTGATCTCTTTGCGTCAGCGGATAAGGCCGAACAGAACAACAAAGCAGCGCAAAACATGATCGACGCGCACATCCTGCGCGTAATGGAAAAGATGAACCGAAGCCATACGCAATTCCTCGGCTATCGCTTGCGTACAGAAGCCAATTGGAGCGGATTTCGGATCGGCCCAAGTCGAACGCTTGCCCGCTACTTGCGCAATTTTGTACTGCAACGAGACGGCTTGTTTGCGGGGTGTGGCGCTGTGTTGTATCCGCAAATTTCCATGTTTTTACGGATGCCCAAATTCGGAGTGATCGCCTATGCGGGCAATCAAGACAATTTCGGCGTGGTTCTACGCTACGATTCCACCGCAAAACACACGGGGCTTTATCCGATTGGTTGGGTTCCGTTCAAGATCACCCATGCCGATCAAATGGTGGAATTCATCGACTACACCGAACCAAAGAGTGTGCGATTGGATGAATTTGATCTTGGCGTCAAGTCTTTGAAGTTTGGAAAATAGCAAGCGGTGGAGGTTTTGGCGATGCGTTATGTTGTAAGGCAAGGAAACAAAGAAACGGTGTGCGAATTTCGCGGCGTTGTCGAGACAGATCGCGGGGCAATGCTCAAAATGCGCCCTATCAAGGGGAAAAAAGACTTTTTGGCATCCCCTCAAGATGTTTCTACCGAACAGCAAAGGCAGCGCAACCCAAGCCCTACAGGAGATCAAGAGATGAATACACGGCGCAATAACCCTTACGGCACGTTCAAAGATGGACGCTATGGCTTTTGGGTGCGTGAACTGAAAAAAGGCGAGAAGTCCAGCAAAGAAGCTGTCTTGAAAGATGGGCGGCGTGTTGTTTTGGTGCGTGAGATCGAACAAGAACTTGAAGATCAAGACTGGGTACAAGATCTTGAGGACGAATGGGACAGCAAGATCCAGCGAGGCGGACGGCGCAATAACCCATACGGTGTGTTAAAAGACGGTCGGCCCGTTCTTTACGTCAAAGAGTATCATCCCTCGGGAGTTTGGATGGATGGCGACACGGTGATCCGCCCCAAAAACACAGGCGACATTCTCACCGAATTGACGGGCTATCCGATCCGATGGTTTCAGGGGATCGGCTTTGTGATCTTGAGTGGTTTGAGCAAAATTCTACCAAAAGGCGTTGTGACCAAAGTCAACAAAAAGATGGAGTCTGCCACTTATCAAAAGCTGGACGCGGACGAGAAAGTGCAGGATGTGTACGCGCTGATCAAGGACGAATTGGCGAAGCGTTTGAAGGACGAGCGCAAAGATAAGTTTGCAAAAGGTGTTTGGGCGACAACAAAGAAAGAAGAAAAAGACCTGTTTTATCGGGACTTTTTTGGCGAAGCGTTGGCAGGGAGAAACACCACAGAAGCAATCGAACGCATGGGCTACCATATTAGCTTGCGTAATCGAATGATTCTCAAAGGTCGCCTTGGTGAATTTTTGCGCGAACATCCCGAAGTGATCGAACAATTGGCGCAAGGTGGACGGATCGGCCCTGACACGTTGAGCGACATCGAGCAACACGCTTACAAATTGGGCTATGCAGATGTGCAAGTCAAAAAAGACGCCCGAAACCGTGCGCAAGTCGAATTGGTCAAGCCGCGCTACCAAGAACTTGATCGCGATCTTCGTGAAATTATCCCATACATCGCACCCCAACAACCGCCACGCGCAAACAACCCATACATCTCTTTTATGGCTCCACGCAGCGGGACGGATGGCGGCACACAACACCGAGAACGCGGGTATGTGGACTTTGGATCTAACACTTACACCCCAATTGCGGGATCAAAGTGGTTTGAAGAAGGGACAAGATTCGACTTTGCGGACAATGTGGACTCTTCGCGCAATTTGCTGAAAGCCGCGTCGTTGCTTGCTTTTGCTGAATCTTCGATGTCTCCAAAGGCGAAGATGGAGGCAAACCGCCAATTCTTTGAATTCGTCCAGCGCGGTGGAGCCTCCATGACCAACAAGGAATTTACCGAATTTATCGCATACTTGGCGCAAAACAGCGAAGGCTTGATCCAAGGCAAAGCAAGCAAACTCAAGAAGTCCGCCAAGTGGGAAGAAGTCGAGGGCGATCCTGTCACCATTCTGTCCAGCGTTGGAAGCAAGGCCAAAACGCCACGAGTGAAAAAGGCCGTGGAGAAGGCCGTAGAAGCCGTGGAAGCCGTGGAAGCCGCTACGTCGGTTGTTGCACAAGCAGCCCAAGAAGTGACCAAGGCAAAGCGCAAGGTCAAGCAAGCCGTGGAAGTGGCGGAAAAGGCCCAAGAAGAAGCGATCAAGGCAGAGGAAAAGGCAGAGAATGCCCCAACGCCCCAAAACGAAGCCAAGGCCACGGAAAAGAAGACTCGCGCCAAGAAAGCAAAGAAAGTCGTGGAAGAGATCAAGCAAGAAGTCAAAGAAGCCGTTGCGGATCTGCAAGAAGCCAAGCAAGAGGCGATTGAAGCCAAAGCGGAAGCCGTGGAAGCGGTGGAGAAAGCGGCAGAAGTGATCGAGGCAAGCGAACCCGCGTTGATCGCGCAGGTTCCCGCACTTGAAGCCGTTGCGCAACAAGTCGAGACTTCAACAGATGCGATGCTTGCAGCAAGTTTAGGCGGTGGTGGCGCGTCTGCCCCGATCTCTGCATCCGAAGCGATGGCACTTGCCGACGCCGAAGCGAAGGCAAAAACGGCGGCACGATTCAAGAAGAAGTCACCCGCAACCCCGCTCTCTCCGATCACTCCAACGGTCTATGCTCCACCCGAACCGCAAAAATCACAAGAAGAGATAGACCGCGAAATGTTTGCAGCCCTTGGATTGTAATCTCGGCAAATCCGCTCAATTTGGAAGGTCAAAGGCATGAATTATCGACCATATCGACAAAGTGCATACGATCCGATGCGTTTGAACAACCGCTTGCCGAATCAATGGTATGATCCCCGCGCATCGAATCCATACCACCACCGAACCCGCAATTCGTTTGCTTGGAGGATGCGCAACCCGCCAACATTCGCAGATCTTCTCCCTGAAATGCAGGAGGCCGCAAGGGATCAAGTTCAAGAATTTCTGCGCCTTGTTCCCGAAAAGCTGCGCCTTGCCGCAAAAAACGAAGCGCACTATCAAGAACTGTTGAGCGCATTTTATCGAAATCAGCAGGTTGTAGAAGAGAAAAAACTTGCGCAAGCTGTCAGCGACGTGATCGAACTCGCCCGCGAGGGTGGATATCCAGATCACGAGATCTTTCACGTTCCCGCATCTACAACCCCCGCGATGATCGATGTTGCGCCCCCCTATGAAGCCCCACCACCCATGATGCCAAGTATCTCCGAACCTCCCCCCATCCCCCCACAAACCCTTGAAGGCTTGGATCAAGCCCAACGTGCGTTGCTGGACGCCGTACTGCAAGAGATCCCCGTTGTTGTTGCGGAAATGGCTCAAGAGGGGCTTATCTAAGCAAAGAGAGGGGATTGCAAGATGTTGATGTTGAAAGATGTCTTGACGGCAGCACTTGAACACCTTGCTTTGATGACTTGAGTACAAGGGACGAAACAAGATGACACAGGTTGATATGAGGCCCCGTATTGAGCAAATGTTAGCACCCATCGAAAAGCCCAAGGTGTTAAACATCGAAGGCGATCTTATGCGCAATATGAGAGGCGAAATCGATCCAGGCAAAACCAGTAGGCATCATATCACCCAAACAGAAAGAGACCACATTAAGCAGGGAATTGAAAGCGGTGCGACAAGCTGGAGGAGTCCACGAAAGTTCTTTAACATTGAGCGACGGTCTGGAAACAAAATCTATCTTTCGATCTATGATTATCCGCTAAAAGATGGATATAATAAGATCGTGGAAGACTGGCAAGATGCCAAGCGTTCGGGTCGAGCCATTGTAACCATCGAATCCGAAGAAGAAAACAAGCCAAGTCAACAAGCCGAACAAGCGATCTATCGCGAGAGTGCTGGAATGAAGTACACAGAACTAGAATTTGATTTCTTGGCATTTCGCGATTTCTTGGAGAAATACGCACTACAAGACCGCAATTTTTATACGGCGGCGGCAAAGAACACCCTTCGCCAGATGTACAATGCAAATCCTCCGCTTTTTCGCGTTCGTGCAAGCGACTTTTCCAAGGATAGACAATATGCAAAACTTGAGATCGGAGTAAGTATTGACGGCGGCAATCTTTGGAATTGGGTTGATTTAACAAAGAAACGATTGCGCCGACTAGAGATAGCCTTTGCCTTGTTTGGTCAAAAAGGAAAACAGCGGTTTGGTGGCGAAACGTACCCAAGCTATCAATACGAAAAGCCTTTCAAGTATGATCTTGGTTTTTCACGCGGGCGCGATGCCTTCTTGGTTGGGATAGGATTCAACATCGCGAACGATCAACACTCCACGACGCAAAAGTATTATTTTTCGCTTATTGGAAAGCCAGAAGCGAATGATTACAAGGCGGGCTGGTTGGATGGATGGAAGGACGCAAATCTAGCTTCTGGTGGTCAATTTACCCCAAGCGTTCAAACGCTCACATCACAACAAAAGGAAGAGGTCGAGCGACACAAGCAAAAAAGAGCGCAAGTCGAAGGTGCAATTCAATCTCTCAAAGAGATGTTTAAGCCTTTCATAGAAGCCCAAACATCCGAAGAGAAAGCGCAGCACTTCTTAAAAATTATTGAGTCTCCACCAACAGAAAACGCCTATCGAAATCGTGTTGTGATCGACTTGCAGCAACAAGAACGCCCGCAAGAATTCGGAGGCTGGACGCTATTCTTGCGGGCTGACGTGTATTTCTCCCCCACAGGCAGATCTTATCTGTTTGATATACAAGGTGCAAAAAATTGGCTAGGAGAAGGGGGGGCGGGTCGGGTTCCCCTTGTTTTTCCATTGCAATCAAAAATCTCTTTCTCTTTTCAACCCTCCACTTTTCCCTTTACAAGAGCCGAGCGCGTTGTGTGGGATAAATTGTTTTGTGAAGCGTTCGCTTTGTCGCACTTATCCGACGTGTATAAGCTACTGCATGACCGTTGGAAGAGATACGACCAACGAAACACCTTTTCACTCGAATCCTTCTTTGATCTTTATCATGGGAATTATCGCACAACGGAAAACATTTTTCCTAGAGCAAGAGAACTTTCCCCCGTGTATGCTTATCCTCTTGTTATCGACAAGATACAGCAATTAGCGAGAGTGTTTGCAATGTTTCTTTTGCGCGAAGTGTTCGATCTGATCGGGCAGGAAGCGGCGTATTAAAATGAATCAGATCTCTTCTCAAAAAATAGCGGCGATCATCGCAAGAGTAAAAGAAGCACTCCACAAGCGAGGATTGCCCGAAGAATCGATCCATTTTTTTGATGATTCGCCAAATGTTCTACGTTGGCTTGTTCACACCATTGAATTTTTATTCAAGCCATCCGATGCCATCGCACACACAACCCTTGTAATAACAAGCCCCGAAGGTTCGGAGAAATTGCCTTGTCGTTATATGATTGTGGATGCCAAAAATTTGATCCCGTCGCATATCCCTACAGATGCAGGATTGCTACAGAAAAATTCAAAGTACCCAGACAATCTACAAGAACGATCCTATGAAGGCGACATCATGGAGGCAGAGAAGGTGCGCAACAACCTTCGCCAATTCTTCCCTCCACTTGTGATCAATACAAATCCCGACGCGGTGAACGGCCCGCCCGTTGCAGATCGCAATCTCGTTGTTTTGGGTGGAAACTCACGCGCAATGACGATGCAGCTAATGTACAAACAGAGTCAACATTCTTCTCGATACAGGGAAATTCAAGCAAAGTATATCAGCTATTTGATCGAGCGTTCTCTTGACTTTGGCCTGACAATCGGTGATGTGCTTGCGGTTCAACAACCTATCCTGATCCGCGTCTTGGACTTGGATACAATGCGCCGATTCAGCGAAGCGCAACGCCTTGTGAGGCTGCTTAACGAAAGCCTAACGCAAAAGATGTCTTACACGCAGGAATTGACCGCCATTGCGCGAAGTATCCCGCGTGAAGGATGGAACAAGATCGCCAAAGTGATCGCGCTTACGATGGATGTTGAAGATTCAACATTCAACGAGTATATGCAGACGCCAAAGGCCACGCCATTGATCGATACCTTGCGTCAATTCGGCGTTTTCAGTCTTCGCAATTTCAGCGTGTACTTTGATCAAGAAAACAAGGCACTCAATCGATTAGGGCGCTTCTTTGTAAAAGACATCTTGCTTGGCCGCGTCTTCCACAATCACCCCGAACAAATCGCCAAATTAACAGACTCGCAATTTGATCTATTCTCGGATCTTGCGCCTTTTTTGATTGCATCGTCTTGTTGCGATCTCAGTTTCGATATTTTAAGCGACTTAATGATCGCCGTTCAAGCCGCCGATTATATGAAGAACGCCAAGCACACGGAAAACAGACAGCAGGTATTGACTTATCCCTCGTTTGTATCGATCCGCAAGGTCGCACAATTCAATCTGTTTTATCAGATACCACCCGAATTTGACGATGCACAAAAGACGGTTAGACGGCGTTTTTTGTGGCAATTGTTCTTTGATATGGGAACAAAGCGGCGCTATTTAATGCGCGGCTTTCAACGCTATGCCATACGCGCCGCACTACGCGATGAATTGCAAGGTGGACTTGCTCTATCAAGTGAAGAATTGAACATTGAACCAGAAAGCGCAAACAGCACGATTCTTTGGGCCTTTCAAGCAAAGAGATGGCAACAAGAAACAACCGCAGATGCAGCAGAATTTGAACTTGCGGAACAAAATTTACTCGAAAACGCATCAACGCACCAACAAGGCTTGCAAGAAGACAAAAAAACAATCGTTCTCTCGCACAAGGACGGCATCTTGACAATCGAGCGAACAATCCGAGGGAAAAGGCACGTCTTTTCTTATTTTGATAGCTATACGCAACTTGTTCAAAGTGGACAGGCTTTGACAGTAGACAGCGAGCAAGCAAGAGCGTTGCAACCCGCCACATCTACACATTCTGCGCAAGGCTTGCGTTTGCTGAATCCCCAAGCAAAGACAAGGCAAGAACGGCTTGCCAACGCGCAAGAATTGCGCTTTGATCCAAGGGCTGCTGCATGGGAAGTTTCGCGTAGATAGCCAAAGTTCTCTACAAGAGGCAAGGAAACGGCATAAGAGGCCACGAAACGGAGAAAGCGATGTATCCCCCAAGTCGAATGACACACCCCATCCTAAGCGAAGGAAAGCCGCTTTCTCCTCACATTGGCAGAGGGGGAGATCTCAGACAGCGCAACATTGACGCCCGCCTCGTGTTGGGTCGCACACCGAACCCTCTTGCGGGCGATCCGCTGTATATCCCCGCTGGTGATGGTCATCGCCACAAATACAATCGTTTGCGCTGGGGCAAAGGGCATCGAAGGACACCAAACAAGCCGATAGGACAGCTTGTTGATGTGGCCCGTGCAAAGCTACAAGCGCGGCTTTTGTTGCGGTTTGCTGGACAAGAGGCGTTTGTATTAGAATCGATCAAAAAACGCGCATTGTCTAAGAAGATCGACGCACTCTTGACGCAAGCGATAAGCGAACATCTGCAACGCGCCGCCCTAGATCTTTTCGACAATGCCGACGATATAGGCCGTGTTGGGTGGATCAGCATTGAAGGCGCGTTTTTGAAGTGGATCGACGCAGACGAAGAAGAAGGACAAGCAAGCCAAGTCAAGGTCAAGAATGAGTACGGCCCGAATAAGTTTGATAGAGCGTCGGTTCGCTCGATCTACTCGTTCTTGTCGAAGGTTGAATCCAGCCGCCCCGAAGATATCGCACAAGGGATCGTGCTATCAGACAGCGAAGCGCAAAAAGCCTATCACTTTTTGCGCAAGTACCGCAAACAACTCCCCCAAATTGGCATCCAGTTTGATCGGATTATTCCACCGCTTACCGCCGCCGAAAAGAAAATGCTTGCCGAACAAGGCGAGGATGAAGACAGCGAAAAAGACAGCAAAACCGCAAGCATCGAAGACTTGATGAAATTGTCTGTAGGAGAACAAACCCACACTCCAACGCGCAGCAAGCAAGATTCTGTGTACTCCATTCCGCGCCGTATTGCCGAACACAAAGGCAATGTACAAGCCCAAATGCAGCTTTTGTACGATGAAGCCTTTTCAAGAATCCATTCGATCATTTCGGGCATTTCGCAGCGTATGCAAGAAAAGGCATCGCTTACAAACCTTGAAGCAAAGCCAATCGCCCCCGTCCTTTCGTTTATGTATCAATGCCATGAACTGTACTACCTCGGCAACCGTGCCGATATCGCAGCATTGGCGGAACTACGAGCAGAGAACGAAGATGCCCCTATTCCAAAAGGATACAAGGGCGTTCCAAAAGGATACAAGGGCGTTTTGGGGATCTTGCTCGAACAAATGAACGTAGGAACCCCCGCCGATCCCACAAAGAGAATCAAGTACAACGAAAAACAGGGCTATGGCTTGTTTTCGCTAGATGGTGTCTTTGAAAAATACGCCAACGGAGAGACACGACGCACCCCCGAAGATCTGGACGGACTTAACCCATCCATGCGCGATCTTGACTTGGTAAGCGAACGCTACGCCGCGATCTTGTCGAACTTCTTGCGCTATGCCCTGATCCTTTTTGATATTGATCACTACGACCAATTAAAGCCTAGCAAGTTTCGCTTGGCGCTCGAAGCCTACAACGCCCAACACCCCGACCAAAAACTCCAGCCCTATCAAGTCCAGATCGATCCAACGCAAATCAGCGGCTTTGTGAAGGATATGATTGAAAAGGCGTTGAAGCATCCAAAAGTGATCCCATGCGGCGTGATGCAAAACGGCGATCTTCTGCTTTCGCTCACGAAAGACGACAAGGGAAAGCTGCAATATATCCATGTGTACGAGGTGGATGCTTCGCTGTCCGATGTCGCGAAAACGGAAAAGTTTATGCGCGAAGTTTATGCCCACAAGATGAGGCGGTTTGCAGAAGGCGATAAATACGCAATGGATTATTTTTCAAATCATCTCGTGCAAGGCATCGACATTGGAAGTGTACGGGCTTTCTACTCACATAGTGGCTTGCGTGTTTTATCTCCACAAGGCGATTTGATTACAGACAAGGGGGAAGCTGAAAGTTCAAGCCTGATCGGGATGGGCTTGCGTAAAGTCCTTGAATGGACTGCTCAAAAAGACCCGATCCGATTCTTTACCAACGACGAACAGGCGGTCATCGACACCGATCCCGCGTTTCGCTTGATCCGTGATCGATTCACTCCAAGCAATTTGATCAAAAAACTGCACAATCACGGATTCGCAAAGCTGTTTCTCTTCTTGCATAGCCTCGGTGTGCCGCTTATTGGCGACGAATACACGAAAGAACGCGACACGATCCGCAAGGTCGCAGCCAAGACCAAAGCCGAAAAAGACGGCAACGAAAGAAGAAATAAATCCAGCGAATAAGCCCGAACATCGGACAAAAGGAGCCTCTTTATGTTCCCACGCCATCCAAGATCGCCCTTAAAGATGTTTGCGATGCCACACGCTGATCGCTATCAGCCAAGACGCTACAATCCGCAAAGTTCGCTTGATCTAAGCGTAGATGAAGCGATGAACACAACCTCAAGACAGGCAAGCAAGCAAGAGATCCTTGCGCGAAGCATCGAGATCATGATTGATCGTGTCGCAAGCGAAATGCTCAAAGTCGCGAATGATGCGGGTATCAATGCGAAAGTGATGCCGATGATCGCAGATCAAGAAGCCTTCTTGAAAGAAGCCCGCACATTTTGCCAAGCAGAGCCGCGCTATAGCGAATTGATCGACCGCTTATCCGCTGAATTGGGCGTTGAATTCTCCTACGGGCTGTCTGGTGAATACCTTGCCTTCTTTGAAGACTTACGAAGCAAGCTAAAAGAGATCCCGAAAGAAGATATCTCTGCCCGCTTGCGCATGATCAAAGAAGCCATTGCAAGAAACAGGAACCTCAACCTTTCTCAAGCCCTAAACGACCTGCCCACGGTCTTTTCCATCCGATCCGCCGTCCTTGGTGAAGAAGTCGAAGTTTTGCAATTTTACATTGCGTGGGGTGTGCCAAAAGAAGACTTTGAACACTTCGCAAACAAACAACAAAACAAGCGCGAGTATGCAGATCGCCAACAAGAGATCAAAGTCTACCAAGAGAACGCAAAAACCATCCTGTCCGAACTCTACGAAAGCCAAGATGCCGACAACAAGAAGATCATTGACGACGAAATGATCCGCGCTCGTATGCAGATCACGGAAACAGATCGGCGCAACGGTGAGAGTGTAGAAACACTTGCACTCGAAAAACTACTTGCCCAACGTGCGCTTTTGCTTGGTTCTGCACCCGAAAAAGAAAGCAAAAAGAAGGCGACAAAAATTGCTGTTAAGGTACAGCAAGAATACCTGCGCAATAAAGCCTACACCTTGAACCATCTGCCCGCCTTCATCGAAGCCGATCTAAAAGATTCGCAGGAAAAACGCTTGCTGTATGCGCTGCTTGCACCGTATTCTTGCTTTATTGGAAAGATGCGCTGGACGAAAAACACGTTCAACGTGTACACGTTGAGTGGTTCTGAAGTGTTGCGCGTGGGCAATTGGCCGCTTGTTTCTCCGAAGTCGGTTGACGTGTATCACGAAGCACTCGGAGCAGCGTTTGAATCCATCGAATTGACGCGCAAAAACCTTGCGCGATACAACGCCGATATCATCCCATCATCCCCACCACTTCGACGACAAGAGCAGCTTATGATCAGCCTGTTGACAGCGGCAAACGCTCGACAGCATCAACGAAGCCTTGCCTCTGCCCGCAACCTCGAATTGTCGGATCAAGTGGACGTAGAATTGAGCGAAACGGAATGGATGGATCGGCTTGGTGGCTTGGTTGATCCGAGACCGTGGCAGCTTGCAGCAACCGAAGTCGCAGCAAACAACCCTCGTGTGTTTTTGGCTGACCCAACAGGTTTCGGAAAAACAGGACAAGCCTTGTTGATCCTTGAGCGGAACCTTGCTTATCCAGCGGTGATCGTCTGCCCACCTGGGGTCTTTCAAAATTGGGCCGCCGCTGTCAAGCAATGGCTGCCGCACCGATCCGTCTCGCTTCTTGAGGGGGGCATGGCGCAAAGCCTGACAGTCGGGGGGAAAACACTCAAAGCCTCCGATGTGTGGAAGGCATACGACCAACAAGAAACAAACAGAGGCGGAAGCCTTGCATCTTTCATCTCCTCCCTACCTTCCGAGATGAAGCCCAAATTTGTAACCGTGTCGGTTGAAAAGGCGCAAAGAGACTCTTCCCGCCGTGAATTCGACAAAGCGGAGATACCCATTGATCGATATGATGTGGACATTGTGATCGTATCCAAAGACTCGCTAAAAATCGACGTTGGGCGGGGCTTGGAGGGGAGATTGATCCCACCGATCCTAAGTCGAGTCAACAAGGGGTTTGTGTTCGATGAATCGCACTATTTGAAGAACCGACGCACGGCTACTTACCAAGCCGCGAAGGTCGTTGCCTCCCAAGCAAGCACACGGCTTTTGTTGAGCGCAACCATCCTAACCAACAATGCCGAAGAATTGAGAAACCAACTGGACATTCTGGGGCAGCTTTACGACTTCTTTGGATCGCCGCAAGAATTTTATGAAGCCTTTGAATCGTTGAAGGGCGGGGGTATGCGTGGGGGCGTCACAAGCAATCTTTCCGAGGCAAACATTGCAAAGTCGGAGAAGGTGAACGAGATCTTGCGCCGTTGTTGCTATGTGCGCCGATTCCCCGAACAATTGCAAGCAATGGGCGCGATGCCCAAGCCACACCGCCAAACCCTGCCCGTCTTGCTCGATCATGCGTGGGCCGATGCCTACGAGGGAAGTATCAAGGATTTCAAAGATGCGGTGCTTGAATACTCCGCAGGGATCGCACAAATGATCTTTTCGGGTATCTTGCAAATTGCCTCCGATGTGATGAGACAGATCTTGACAACACGCGACCTATCCGAACTCAAAGGGCAGTTTGAAAGACTCCTTGATTATGCCCAAGGCAAGGGAAAAAACACCAAAGACTACAAAGGGCAAAGCGCCGAAGAGGTTAAGCTGATCGCCTATCATAAAGCCGTGGACGCGGAGATCAGAAGCACTCTTACACACAGCATTGACCGCGCAATGATCGAGATCGAGCGGGTGGGTAGAACCATCACCGAGCGATTGAACGCGAAACTTGCAGAGCGGAATGAAGAATTTTCCGAATTGATGGAACTGGAAAGCGAAGACAGCGACGAAGACAGCGACGAAGACAAAGAAGCGGCCAAGGCAAAGGCCAAGGCAAAGGCCGAAGCCAAGGCGAAAGCCGAAGAAGAGAAGCGGCCCGAACTTACATCCTCCCAAAAGAAGCTATTTCAAAGCTGCTTTTATACGTTCTTTGATCTTGCGATGGACGGCTATCTAGCCGATCAATCGGGAGAATACAAGAAGGTCTTGGAAGCAGACATCGACTTTGGCGGGGATGTTCGCCTATTGATCGACGCTTTCGCTAAGCGGATCGCACAATCTCGCCTACAGAGCGCCACACTCACGCGGATCTTGAAACTTCGCCAACTGACATCCCTTGCAAAAGCCCCGTATGCGTCGGCTTTATTGCTCAACCTGTTACATCGGGTATCGCTTGCGCCGTTGTCGTACAACAACGAAAAGACCAAACAAGAAGCGTTGAAGCGTTCGCAGTATCCGATAACAGAGAAAGACGGAAGACTCTACGAGCAACGACCGACCAAGATTGTGTTCTTTACGCTCTTTGATACAACCTTGCGCTATGTTGCCGATGTATTGGAAAAAAACGGCGTCAATTATGTGCGCATCACGGGCAAGAACACGAAGCCCCAAAAAGCCGCCGCACAAGTCGCGTTTGCGTCTGATCCAGACGTGCGCGTGTGCTTGTGTAGCATCGGAGCCGCAAGGGAAGGCTTAAACCTCCAAGTATCCGATCAAGCGATCTTTACAGATACAGCGTACACCGCCGCCGCAACAGAACAAGCCGAGGGGAGAATCAAGCGTCTTGGTAGCCCATTTACCGACGTTTTTATGACCTACTTTGTCATCCCCGACACCGTGGACACCCTGATCACCGCGCTAATGGAGCGAAAGCGCGAATTGATGCTTGGTACACAAGAAGGCGTTCGCTCGATCAAGCGCCGATTTACTCCGCTTGAGCATGGGACGTTTGCCTTGCGCTACGATCTCAAAGTCGATGGCGGGCGCGTCGATCCATTCAGCCTAGAAACCAAAGGGCCGCTCGATCTGCACAAAAAATTAGAGATATGGGATCATCTCGGATACTACACGGAAATTGGGAAACAAGCCCTTGAGCATTGGAAGGCAACAGGCACAACCGACGAAGTGATCGGCGTGTTGAAAAAGTGGGATGATCTGCTTGCGCCTATCTCCGAAAAGATCAAGCGCGAAGCCGAAAGCAAGAGAATCCAAACCCACGGAACTAGCCTAGAAAGCCTTGACGAAGACGAAGAAGCCCAAGAAGCATCCGAACAAGAGAACTCCGAAGAAGCGTTAATGGATTCGATCCTGTCCACAATCTCAGACCTTCCCACGCTTCACATTACAGAAAATGAGCATCTTTCGGCTTTACGCGCAATCTACGACTTCAAGAATGTGAGAAGCCTTTTTACGAAACAAGAAACGCTGCAAAAGATCGGATTCTACGACTAAAACAGCGCAGCAAAACCAAAAGAAAGACACAACCATGTCAGCTCGACACATGAACCCACCCGACGTTACGCCGATCACAATGCGCGACTTGGAGCAAGGAGAGAACGTCTTGCGCGTCTTGCAGACGGCACTTCTGTTTGGAGAATTGGACTTGAACCAAGTCTTATCCGAATTTCGCGAGGAATTCCCCAGAATGGATATCGGCTTTGTCCAAGTCGCGATCCAACTTGCAAGCGCAGGACACTTGATCGCGGCATTCCATCTGGTGAAACGGCAAGAAGCAAATGAAGCGCGGCGCTATCGTATGGAAATTGGAGCCGCGATGGGCTTGGGCCTTGATGAAATTCTTGCGTTCTTGTCGGACTTTGCGAAGCGAAGCCTAACCGCGATGCGCCGCCGCCTTGAGGCGGACTTCCCAAAGTCCACTTTTTAACCGAACCACTCAACCCACAAGGAGGGGTGAACATGCAACCCACCGAGATCGCCCCATCCCACATCCCACCAGACCAAGCATCCACAGAAGCAAGCGGAGGCGCAATTCGAACGCTTAACGTGGAGATCCCGACCTCCCCCCTTCATCTCCCCACAAACGCGCAAGGAAGCGCAAGCGAGGACGGAATGAAAAGCCCTATTTCCGATGGCTCCCTAGAGACAATCAAAGAAAAGGTACAATTCGGGATCTTGCGGGGCGTTGCGGGCTGGACAGCAACACTCTTTCCTGTCTTGGCAGGAGTGGCCGTTTTTATGGTGTGGCTTTTCAGCCTCGCACCGAAAAGCCACGTTGATCAACAAAACACCAAGATCGAGCAAAAGATCCAAGCGTTATCGAAAGAGATCAAAGAGCAACAATCCGCACTCAAGAACGAACTAAAGGAGATGTTGAACGAGAAATTCGGGCTTGTCTGGAAAAACCTTGGAAAGATGGAGGAGCGGATCGACAAACTGCGCGATAGGATGAGCGCGAGCGAAGAGACGCCAAAGCCCAAGAAGCAAAAGAGGCCATCCCAAGGGGAATAGAGGTTGACACCGTGAAAGCGTCAAAGCAGAAGATACAGAAGATCAAGAACAATCCAAAATACAAAAGCCTCGTCAAATTGGCGCTTTCCGCGATCAATATCTCCATCCCAGATGATATATTGAATGTCTTGCTTGCCATTGGCCCCGCCTATACGATTCCTGCCGATCTCTTACAGAATGAAATTCTTGGTAAAAAGGTTCCAAAATGTTTTCTTAAAAGTCACCATTCACTCTTGAATACTTGCAAACTTCACTACCATTCCGACGCTTTGCATTTGATACTTATTGACAGCGATACACCCCCAAGCGTTGCGTTTGTTGGAGAAAACACCGCGATCCTTTTTTTCAAAACCAAATATACTGATCCTCTTGTCGCCAAAAGAGGAAAAACTTTTTTTCCACAAACGTATTTTATAGCAGATGGCGCACTCCTTGCGCAAGTAGGCGGTTCCTATGCACGTTCTTTTTCGGTTTATGATTTCTTGGTGACAACGCTTTCGGAGCGTGATCACTTTCCCTTGTTTTTATTTGATCGAGTCGCGCTAAATAGCAGCGTAACGCCTTGGTCAATTGTCTATGAAGAAAATGCGATAGCCTTAATTCAATCTCCAACTATTCCCGATATCAGCTTAAACGATATTTTCAAATATGTGCAGGGTGGGTATGTGAACCCAGAGATTGAAGGTGTTCTGCGATACGCAGAGCGTTCATATAGACGATACTACAACGCCTTAGAAAAAATATACCTTGAAAGCGTTGGAGCAATGCCGCAAAGCGCAGTAAAGGAAATTATTGATAAAGGGGAGGGTGGTTATACTAGCGAATTGATGATACTGAAAGCCGTCTTAGATGAATTTGCCTTTGGATATGTGGACGGAAACGGAAACGAACTACCAGAACCCGAATTCATAGCAAAGCACACTCCCAACACTCCCGATCCACTTTGGCCTTTTATCAAAAAATACGGTAAGATCATCCCCACAACAAGCCCCGCGTTAGAACATGAAGCCCTTGCGCGAGATGTCATCTTTCGCGCATCCGATACGCTACTTGACGCCGAAGAACGCGCACAATTGCGCGAAGATCCAAACCTTGACGAATTGGACATACGACGGGACTTGTCCAAAAAATACGGCTTGTTTTCCACGCTCTCAGCGAACGCCATCTTGCGAAATCACCCGCTATTCTCGCACCTTTTGCAATATGTGGATCAGCTTATTCAACAAGCCAAGCAAGGGAGGGCAAAGTATTGACGCACTACCGCTTTTTGCAGAGAAGGGCAAACATCGACATTGATCAAGCGGTGGTCGAGATCTACCCACCCACAGACGGCAAAGCCTTTGATGTTGGCGAGCAAGAGACCGAGATCTTTGTCAAGAGTCTGCAATTTTCGCCTACGCCGCACGGAATGAAGCTAATTGCGTTGGCTTACAGGATGGAGCGTGTTTAATGACAAAACGAGAACATCTGAAATTTCGGCGATTTATCAGCGAAAAAGAACTCTCCGACGTGGTAGAACAAGAGATAGAGAGACAAATAGACGAAACCATCACGAAGAAAGCGGCCTTATGCTTGGAAGCGATAGGGTTTCAAGCCTGTTACGTCTATGGGA
>Ga0116144_10001212_pt1 | contig 31844 bp, 32 predicted proteins | sample AD_UKC035_MetaG_FD_89746 | JGI IMG/M metagenome (GOLD analysis project Ga0116144, IMG submission 89746) | Active sludge microbial communities of municipal wastewater-treating anaerobic digesters from USA - AD_UKC035_MetaG | ecosystem: Engineered > Bioreactor > Anaerobic > Digestate | place: USA...
CTCGATGCAGAATCAGGATCAGGAATCAGAATCTCAGACGCATGCCGGCGCCCACGGCGCGACCGTCACCGGGAAGGAATGCCGCCTGGTCGGATCGCGCCTGATCGACGATCAGCGCCGAGGCAGCATGAGTCTCGTCGAGGAGATTGGTCACCTCGGCGAACACCGACAGCGCGCGGCCGAATACGCGTTCGACACGCAGATCGACGGTCGCGAAGGCATCGTTGTAGAGCGTGCCGAGATTGTCGACCGGCGTCTCCCCGGGCATCCAGCGCGCCGCGGCCTCCGCATTCCAGTTCGCGGCCGGCTGCCAGCTGAGCTTGCCGTGGATCCAGTGACGCGGCGCGCCGGCGAGCCGGTTGTCGCCGCGTACCGGATCGTCGCGGAAGCGGAAGTCCTGGTACGTGTAGACGATACGGCCGGTGAACGTGCTGGCGAGCCGCGCCGTGAGCCCGAGTTCGACGCCGAGGTGACGCGTTCTCGGCGCATTGGCGGCGCCCAGCGAGACGCCGGATTCGTCACGCAGGCTCAGCAGCTCGTCGCGGACCCACGAATGGTAGACGGCCGCGTCCCAGGACATCGGCCCGGAGTCGCCGCGCCAGCCCGCCTCGACGGTCGTCGCGCGTTGCGCTTCGAGGGCAGGCGTGACGAATGCGGCGGCCGGCTGCGCCGGGGCGGCGGGATTCGGGCGCCCGGCGCTGCTGTTCGGCGTGCCGTTGACGGTCGCGAGCAGATCGTCATGGGTCGGCGGCTCGAAACTTCGGCTCACTGCGAGGTACAGGGTCTGGTCACCCGACGGCTGCCAGGTGAGTCCGAGCGCGGGGCTCCAGGCCTTGTAGCGACGCGCGTAGCTGCTGTCGACGGTGGGCACCGCGCCATTCGGCAGCGCGACGGCGGGATCGGCCGGGCTGTACGCGGCGGTCGGGCGCGTCGGCAGATCGTAACGGTCGTCGTTGTCGCGGCTCGCGTGCGACCACGACACCGACGGCGACAGGCTAAGCCGGCCCGTCAGCGCGATGTTGAGACCCGCGTTGAGAGACAGCGTGTCGGCTTCGAGGCGGCTCGAGCCGAACAGCGCGCCGCGCCGGCCCGAGAGATTGAGATGGTTGTCGCGATCGGCCGCACCGGTCACGTATTGCGCGGTCGCCTCGAACAGCGGCAGCACGCGCGTGGCGTCCGGCTTGAACGCGTAGCGCAGCACTGCGGTCGTGTCGTCGCCCTCGGTCACGCGGATGCCCGCGGCCATCGGAAAGCGGAAGCTGTCGTCGGTGCGTGCGCGACCGATCGCGAAATCGACGACATGTGCGCCGTACGTGTTCGTCGCGCGCGCGCCGGCCTGGAATTGCGAGGCGTCGCGGCGCGGGCGGTCACGCACGACGTTCGGGCCGGGGTTGATCGCGCCGCCGGGCACCACGCTCGGGCCGGTGAACACGGCGCGCGGATCGCGCTCGAGAAGTTCGCGCGTGAGCGGACCGGCGACATCGAAGCTGAGATCCACATGGCCCGCGAAGAGGCGCACGGTGAGCGTGTCGGAGAGGCGCAGGCCGAGATTGCCACCGAAGTTCCCGCGGCGGGATGCGTTGTAGTCACGGAAGCCCTCGCGCTCCGTGTAGCCGCCCTGCAGCAGCAGATCGATGTGCTCGTGTGCGTACCCGTACTGCGCGTTGCCGCCGAGCAGGTCGAAGCTGCCGCCGCCGGCCGCGAGCGCGAAGCCGGGCGCGCTGCGTCCCGTCGGCGATATCAGGTTGAACGCGCCGCCAAGCACGGTTGCGCCGAGCCGGTTGGCCATGTAGCCGCGAAAGATCTCGATTGCATCCGCCGCGCCGGGATCGGCGAAGCCGACCACGTAAGAGCCGTCGGCCCGGTTGAGGGGCAGGCCGTTGCGCAGCATCAGGATGCCGCGCTCGACCGGATTCTGCTGCAGCCCCGATCCGCGGATCTGCACGCGCGGCTGGTCGTTGCCGCCGAAGAAATCCTGTACCACGACGCCCGGCACGTCGGCGACGGCGCGCGAGAGCGTGAGATGGGTCGACGCCGGCATCTCGCGCGAGGTGACGATCGCCGTGCCACCCGCCGCGGCATCGAGGCGGACTACGGGTCGATCGCGCGATGCGCTGACGACGACCTCGTCGAGGACGGCGCCCGGTGTCGCCGACTGGGCGGACACACCGCTGGGCGCGAGGCCGGCCGACAGGAGCAGCGCAGCGAGCGCCAGCCCGGCCCGGGGTTTGCGGGGGTAGTTGGCAGGCATGTTGCGGACGCCATCAATTGCGAGTGATAGTCATTCTCATATACTCCAGTACTACAAAGCCGTCTTTGTCGCAGCACAAATGGAGTCGATCTTGGTCATGACACATGCCCGGAGCGTCGAAATGGGCGCTCGCGCGTTCGCGCCGCCCGAGGGGTCGCCCTGGCAACCCGGAAATCTCGAGCTGTTCCGTTCACTCTCCGAGCCGGCCCTCGACGCCGTGCGCGCCGCGATGCGCGTCGATCGCGTCGCGAAGGACGACGTCATCTTTGTGCAGGGCGACCGCGCGGAACGGGCTTACGCGCTCGGCGCCGGCAGCGTTCGCATCATGCAGATCGGCAGCGATGGCGGGCAGGCGATCGTGCGCTTCATTGCGCCAGGAGAAACCTTCGGCACCGTGCCGCTGTTCACCGATCATCGCCTGCCGGCCGATGCGATCGCGGCCGAGGATTCGGTCGTGCTCAGCTGGAGCGAGGCGGAACTGCGGCGGCTGATCGCGCTCTTCCCGCCCATCGCGATGAACGTGATCGAGGTGCTCGGTGCGCGGCTCGGCCAGTTGCAGGAGCGCCTGCGTGAACTGACGACGCAGCGTGTCGAGCAGCGGATCGCGCACGCCGTGCTGCGGCTCGCGGCGCAGGCCGGGCGGGACGGCTCGGGCGGCACGACGATCGCCTTTCCGCTGCGCCGCAAGGACATCGCGGAATTCTCCGGGACCACGCTGCATACGGCGAGCCGCACGCTCGCGGCGTGGGAGAAGGCGGGGCTGCTCGCGAGCCGCAACGGCTATCTCACGATACGCGATCCCGATGGGCTGCGGCGCGTGGCGGAGGATTGCGCGCCCTGAATCCAGTGCCGGTCGGCATGCTGGGCAGTGCGGCCCGGTCAGGCGATAGAGGACCTATGGCGCCGCGGGCGGGGCCGGCTCGGCCAGCAGACGGCCAATCGCCGCGCCGAGCTGCAGGTCGTCGATCTGCCCGAAGTGCTGCAAGCGCAGCCTGCCCTGCCGGTCGATCAGCGCGAGGCTCGGCGTGCCGCGAAACCCGTAGGCGCGCATCGTCAGCGGAACCGGGTCGCCATCGCCGGGTTGATCGATGCCCACCGGAAACGCCAGGTGATACTCGTGCACGAATACGCGCAGCGCCGCGGCGTTCATCACTTCGTGATGCTCGAACACGGTGTGCAGCCCGATGACCGCGAGCGCCTCGGTGCCGAACAGCCGGTGCACGCGCTGCGCCTGTGGAATGCCGTGGGCGACACAGCCGGGGCACAGCATCTGGAACGCATGCAGCAGGACCACCTGGCCGCGTAGCGCGGCCAGGCTGAAGTCCCGGGGTGCGTTGAGCCAGTCACTGACCTGCAGGGCCGGCGCGGCAACGTCAGTCATGTCGAGGGCTGCTCCTGCGGATCGTCAGGCCGCTTCGCGCAGTTTCACGCCGGGGAAATCCACCGGCACGGCGAGGGCGACGTTCACATAGTTGGTGAACAGGCTCAAGGCGACGTGGGCCAGGATCTCGACGATCTCCGCGTCGCCGAAACCGGCTGTGCGCAGCGCCTGCACGTCGGCAGCTTCGATCTGACCGCGCTTGTCGACCAGCTTGAGGGCGAAGTGCAGGGCCGCCTGGGTCCTGGCATCGGCGGAAACTCCGGCCTGCGCGTCGCGCAGCTCGGTGGCGCTCGCCCCGGCACTGCGCCCGAGCGCGGTATGCGCCGCGAGGCAGTACTCGCAGCCGTTGCGGTTCGCGACCGCCACGGCAATCTGCTCGCCGAGCTTGGCCGGGATGACGCCCGCGCCGAGTGCGCCGAACGAACCCCACATGCTCTTGAGCGCGGCTGGTGAATTGGCGACAGCGCGGAACATGTTGGGTGTCATGCCGAAGGCACCATTGATCGTGTCGAGCAGCGCCTTGCGGTCGGGGGAGGTGGCGTTGCGGTCGATGAGGGGGATGCGGTTCATGGTTCTGCTCCGTCGAATCGGGCGTTGTCCCGGGGTGGACAGTGTCCCGCCGCACTCGATACGATTGGTCACCAATCGTTCATAAAACATATCAATTCGTACAGTGAGTGCCGAGCAAATCCGCCCGATCGACCGGCTGTCCGCGCTGCTCGCGCGCTTCAGGGTGCACGCCCGCCTGTTCCACGCCGGCGCGCTCTGCGGCAGGACGAACTTGCCCGCCGAGCCGGGGCGCGGCTTCCTGCACGTGTTGCGTGAGGGCGAACTGGTGGTGAAGCATCGTGCGGGCAGCGGCGCGCCGCGCCGTATCGAGCTCACCGAACCCACGCTGCTCTTCTACCCGCGCCCCGTGACCCATGAATTCGTGCATGCGCCGGGTGAGGGACCGAACCTCGTTTGCGCGGCTCTGGACTTCGACGGCGGCGCCTCCCACCCGCTGGTGCGCGCGCTGCCGCCGCTGCTCGCGCTGCCGCTCAAGTCCGTGCAGGGCATGGAACACACGCTCGAGCTGCTGTTCGCGGAGGCCGAGCGCGTGCGCTGCGGCCAGCGGCTGCTCGCCGATCGCCTGTTCGAAGTCCTGCTCGTGCAACTGCTGCGCTGGCTGCTGGATCATCCGGCCGAGGCAGGGCTGCCCGCAGGCCTGCTCACCGGGCTGTCGCATCCGAAGCTCGCCCGCACGCTGACCGCGCTGCACGAGCAGCCGGGCGCGCCCTGGTCGCTGCAGTCGATGGCCGACACGGCCGGCATGTCGCGCAGCGCGTTCGCCACGGCGTTCAGGGAATGGGTCGGCCAGACCCCGGCGGAGTATCTGCTCAAGTGGCGTGTGTCGATCGCGCAGACGCTGCTGCGCGATGGCGCGCCGATCAAGAGCGTGGGCGACCAGCTCGGCTACGCCAGCGCCTCGTCGCTGTCGCGCGCGTTCACGCAGGCGGTGGGCGTCTCGCCGCGCGCGTGGCTGCGGCAGTGATCCGTGGCCGCTTTGGGTTCACGCCCAATGATCCTGAGCAGCGTCGAGGCGCTGATGCCAAACGCATCTGCAAACTGAAGCTGTGAAAGGCCGAGTGCCTTGCATCGCCGTTGGCAAGTCCGCGGACGAACTGACTGCCAGTGCCGATGTAACATTGCGGGGCGCCTGTTTGGACGCTGACGGTTGTTCCCGTCTCGGCGATCGGTCCCGAGCACTGCAAGTAGCCAACAGGAGACTTTGATGTCGTTCGTCTTGCCGCCGCCGCCGCAACCCTCGGTCGGGATCAAGGACAGCGACGCGCGCTTTCCGGTCCATCGGATCTACTGCGTGGGTCGCAACTACGCGGCCCATGCGCGCGAGATGGGTATGGATCCCGAACGCGAGCCGCCCTTCTTCTTCACCAAGCCGGCCGATGCGATCACGCCGAATCACGCCACGATTCCCCTTCCGTCGCGCACCGCGAACCTGCATCACGAAGTCGAGCCGGTGGTCGCACTCGGGAAGGGCGGGCGCGATATCGCGCCCGCGCAGTCACTCGGGCATGTGTACGGCTATGCCGTGGGCAACGACCTGACACGCCGCGACTTGCAGTTCGAAGCGCGCGACAAGGGCCGGCCCTGGGACACGGGCAAGGGGTTCGACCGTTCGGCGGCGATCTCCGCGATCACGCCGGCAACCCAAAGTGGCCACCTCGGTTCCGGTCGGATCTGGCTCGCGGTCAACGGCGAGATGCGCCAGAACGCCGATCTTTCGGAACTCATCTGGAGCGTGCCCGAGATCATTGCCGAACTGTCGACATTGTTCGAGCTCGCACCGGGCGATCTGATCTACACCGGAACGCCGGCGGGTGTCGGACCGCTGCAGCCGGGAGACCGCATCGAGGGCGGTATCGATGGCCTCGAAACGCTGGTGACGACGATCGCGCCGCGCCGCTGAAAATCGAAGCGGTGCTGATCGCTTGCGCCGCTCCGGCCACGCGGCGCAGCAGGCGTGGCGTCGTCCACATCGTCAAGCAGTGCGTGCTGGGTCGGCGTCTTACAACGCCAGCGGCGGCGGGCGCATCAGTTCGCTGCTGCTCGCTGCTGCTCGCGGATGCGGTCCAGTGCGCCTGCGCCAGCGCCGAGCCTGTCGGCTCGTCGATGCTCTGCATGAGCGCGCTGCCGCGTTCTACGAATCCTTCGGCTTCCTGCCTCTGCCGGAATCCCTGCGCCTCGGGTTGCCGATGCGCTCGATCGAGGCGCTGCTCGCGCGATGAAGTCCAAGGTGGCGCGCCCGACTGGATTCGAACCAGTGACCCCTGCCTTCGGAGAGCCGAAAAAGATGGATTCCGATCAATACGTTACGCGGGAATTTCTTTGGAATCAAGGCGGTAGTGTCCCACTGATTCCCGCATATTCCTGCTCAAGTTCTTTCGAACTGTCCCAAATTTGTCCACCACAATTTGGCAGATGCATGCAGCAGTCCCGTCAGCCGATCTCATCCCTTTCCATCGGAGGCAGCTTCGGAGCCGCACGCAGATAGCGGACCATGTCTTGCGGCGTGGCACTGCCAGCCCTTCGTTTCAGGAACTCGCTCGCCGTACGCAGCACGCCAACCTTTTCCGCGACGGCGGCGGCGATGAACTGATTCAGGGAAACGCCATCGAGCCGTGCCAGCTCGGCGGCGGCGTCCTTGATCGAGTTCGGAAGTTTCAGTGGGTACGTGCTCTTGCTCATGGCTTTCTTAGCTCCTTGAGGAACTGCCCAGGTGTCAGTGTTTGAATACCAAATCGCGCTGCGCCACCTTCGAAGTCAGCCACGTTGTGAGTGACGATAAAGGTTGCCTGTCCATTCACCGCAGCCTCCAGGACCAGCTCATCCGACGGGTCGCGCAGTTGCGGGCGCCAGCTGAAGTCGATTTCCACGGCGTCAGCCGCGCTCGCGAAAGCTGCAAGGAATCCCTGGACATCCTCCGCACTCATCCCGGTGGCCAAGCGCTGTTCGGCCCGCATCAGGACGGCCTCGTATTCGAGGAATACCGCAGTTGATGCCAAAGGACGAAATGTCCCTTCCGCAGCGGCCATCAGTATCAGATTGCTGGCACCCAGCTGGCTTCTGAGGCCGGCGACAAGGACCGACGTGTCCAGAACCACTCGCATCGCCCTGATGCTATGTGACATCCCATGGGATGTCTATGCAGCTGTACAGATCTCTCCGAACCCTCTGAGCGGCATGCTTGCATGAGGCAGCGATTCTGGTAGAGTAAGGATTCCTTTCTTTCCTCCGGAAGAAGCCCATGCTGGCCAAGATGACCGCCAAGAACCAACTGACCCTGCCGAAGGCCATCACTAAGGCTGTCGGCGACCCCCGGTACTACGAGGTTCGGACGGAAGACGGGCAAATCGTTTTGACCCCGGTGCGGATACAGCGGGCTGACGCGGTGCGCGCAAAGCTGGCGGAACTTCAGATTTCGGAACAGGACGTAGAGGACGCTGTCACCTGGGCACGTAGCGCGGGCAGCCAGCGTTGATGGCTGAGGCCCGGAGGGTTGTACTCGACACCAACACGGTCCTGTCGGCATTGCTGTTCGTCAATGGTCGACTGGTGCCGTTGCGCGCGGCCTGGCAGTCCGGCGACCTGACGCCGCTGTTGTGCGCGCAGACCGTGGAAGAGTTGCTGCGGGTGCTGGCTTACCCCAAGTTCAAGCTCACGCCGGAGGAACGCGATGAGTTGTTGGCGGACTACCTGCCATATGGAGAAGTCGTTGCGCCGTGGCAGGCCAAACCCGCAGTGCCGGAATGCCGTGACGAATGTGATCAGATCTTCCTCGACCTCGCTGCAGTCGGCGGTGCGCAATGGCTGGTGACTGGCGATCAGGATTTGTTGAGCCTCAATGGTCAGGTGAAGTTCCAGATCATCGCGCCGGTAGCGGCACTTGAATTGCTAACATCCGCTGAATCATGAGCCTCGTGAAGTCAAAACAACGCGTCGCCGACCACGGAGAGGTCTTCACCCCGGCGTGGCTGGTCGAGGCAATGCTGGATCTGGTGAAGGAAGAGTCCGAACGCATCGACTCCCGTTTCCTGGAGCCGGCCTGCGGGAGCGGCAACTTCCTGGTCCAGGTCTTGCGACGCAAGCTGGCGGCCGTCGAACTCAAGTACGGCAAGTCGGACTTTGAGCGCCGGCACTATGCACTGCTTGGGTTGATGTGTATCTACGGTATCGAGCTGCTGGCGGACAATATTGCCGAGTGCCGCGCGAACCTGCTGGAAATTCTCGCGGAGTACCTGAATCTGTCCGCGTCGGACGACCTCTATCGTGCTGCAAGCTTCGTGCTATCGCAGAACCTAGTTCATGGGGATGCACTCACGATGTGTAATCACGAGGGGAAACCAATCACGTTTGCTGAATGGGGTTACCTTGGAAAAGGCCGGTTCCAGCGACGCGACTTTCGCTTTGATGTCCTATTGGGTTCGTCTGCATTCAGTGCGGAGGGCTCGCTCTTCGCCCACTTGGGCAAGCACGAAATCTTCACGCCGGTGAAGACGTATCCGCTCGTGACGTCACGTGAGTTGGCTGCAGAAGCAACTGGAGTAGAACGGAAGAGGGCCGTATGAACACTCAGGTATCGTTCGCGCTGCGCGGACGCAATCCGGACGTGCTGACATGCATAGCGAATCTTTCCAATGATGAGGTTTTCACGCCGCCTGAGTTTGCTAACCAGATGCTGAATGCACTGGCGGCCGCTTGGTCAGCCGGCCACAACGGCGCAAACATATGGGCGGACAGAAACGTAAGGTTCCTTGATCCTTGCACAAAGTCGGGTGTATTCCTCCGTGAGATTGCCAAGCGCCTCACAATTGGGCTGACCAACGAGATTCCGGATCTCAATGAGCGCGTCAATCACATCCTGACGAAGCAGGTGTTTGGCATCGGTATCACGCATCTCACAGGCATGCTGGCGCGGCGGAGCGTGTATTGCTCGAAACATGCACAGGGCGACCATTCAATCGCTAAAGGCTTCGCTAGTGATGCGGGAAATGTCTGGTTCGAGCGTACCGAACATGTGTGGATGGAAGGTCGGTGCACGTATTGCGGAGCGAGCAAGAAGGCGCTGGATCGCGGGGATGCGCTAGAAACGCATGCGTACGCGTTCATTCACACCAACGACATCAAGGGCTGGATTGCTGGGCTTTTCGGAGGTGATATGCAGTTCGACGTCATCGTGGGAAACCCCCCGTATCAGATGACAGGCGGAGGCGGCGGAACGAATGATTCGCCGATTTACCAAATGTTCGTTCGGCAAGCCATGCAGTTGGAGCCACGGTTCCTTAGCATGGTCATTCCATCCCGATGGATGGCCGGAGGACGTGGGCTTGGCGATTTCCGCTCCGAATTTCTGGGCGATAGACGTTTGCGCATGCTTGTTGACTATGAGAATGCTAAGGATGCCTTTCCCACCGTTGGAATAGGTGGTGGGATTTGTTACTTCCTTTGGGATCGCGACAATCCGGGGCGATGCGAGTCAATCTACCATCGAAATGGCGCCACGATTGGGCCTCACGCGCGGGACCTCGATGAGTTCGATGTATTCGTACGCGACAAGCGGGCAGTGGATATTTTGCGCAAGGTGTTGACGAGGGAGGAGGGGTCGTTTGAGGACCTTGTCAGTGGGGACACACCATTTGGACTTGCCACTAACTTCGCGGACTATGTGCAGGATAAGCCGCCGAAGGCGGGTCAGGTTCGCTTGTATGCAAATGTTGGCACTCGAAGAGTGCGTGGCGCCACGGCTCGCAAGGGCATCAGCAAGAACACACAGATGATTGATGTATGGAAGCTGTTCCTTCCGGTGGCGGGGTCGGGACGGGAGCGAGAGAGAAGCGGTGTGGATTTGGTGCTTGGCCCGTCGATAGTTGGTGAGCCTGGATCAGTCTGCACGCAGACCTACCTTGTTGCTGGCGCGTTCAGTTCGAAGGAGGAGGCGCAGCTCGCTCAAAGAGTTTATCCGTGCATTGAATGAAGAAGCCGCGCGGGCGCGGCGGATCGCGGACGAAGCGCATCACAAGCACGATGTGGCCCTGCAGCAGCTGGAGAAGCTGGGCAGGGAGACCCACACGACCAATCTCGACCACGCAAAGTTGCTTGCTGACATCCGGCACCGCTGGCCCAAGTACATCAAGGCGGAAGCGGAGGAGATTGCGCTGGCGCAGGCGCGCGCGTGCAGCAAGGCAACGGTTGCCACGGTGGAGACCCGACTGCACGTGGTGGAAGGCGGGCTGGATCAGTTGATGGGACGTGTGCAGGCAGTTGTGAATCGGGCGGAGTCGATCAGCAGTTCGCTGCAGTGGAAGACGCTGGGACATGCCGGCCTGATCGCGCTGGGGACGATCGCGTTGCTGTTCCCGTTGTCGATGTGGTGGGGAAGCCGATCGATGGCGGCCACAGCCGGAGAGCTGATGCGTGTCCAGGCCGCGGGCTATGAGCGATTGCGGGAGCTATCCAAGGCCGAATTCCGGCAATGCGAGGTGAATGGCTCGCAGCGGCTGTGCGTGCGCATCGAGCCGGACGTGCCTACTACCGAGGGCAAGGCTGGCGCGGTCTATGCTGTGGTCCATGGGTATGGCACGAAGTCGATAGCACCGAAGGAGACCGCGGAATTCACTCCTTGAACTGATGCTGCCGGTCAAACAGGCCTTCCGTGGCGATCCGGTATCCCATGGCTTTGTAGCCGCGTTGCCGTTTGTCCCACATGCGTCGTAACACGGGATGACCGGCATCGACGAAATCGATGATGCGCACATTGGCCTTGCCGACATGCTCTCGATGGAGTCGTCCGGCGTACTGCTGAAGTGTGCCTTTCCAGGAAACCGGCATGGCGAGAACAAGGGTATCGAGGGGCGGGTGATCGAATCCCTCACCAACCAGCCTGCCTGTTGCCAGCAGGATTCGCGGCGCGTCCGGCGGCAGGGCGTTGAGCTGTGCAATCAACGTCGATCGCAGCTTCCTGGACATCCTGCCGTGCAGTACGAACGGCGCCGGTTCTCTGTCGCCGCATGCCGCGCGGAGGGCATCAATGTGATCCGCCCGTTCGGTCAGTACCAGAATCTTTCGGCCCTGGTCGGCGGCAGATCGGATTTCCGCAGCGATGGCCGCAGTTCTGGTCTGGTCACCGGCAAGGTGCCGAAATACGTCCTGGATGCCAGCATCGGCTGGAACATCAAGAGGCGCGTAGATAGAGCGAGGCACAACCTCCAGGTCGGCAGGGGCACCCGCTGGCCGGCTGGCTGTATGACGTACCGGCCCGCATTGCATGAAGATGATCGGCTGCTGCCCGTCCCGTCGGATCGGTGTCGCGGTAAGGCCCAGGACGAACTTCGCGCGGGCGCGGCGCAGGATGGCGTCGAACGATACTGCGCCAACGTGATGGCACTCGTCGACGATGATGTGGCCATAGCCCTCGACAAGCGGGTCTACCTCGCCGCTTCGAGACAGCGACTGCATGACGGCGATATCTATGACGCCGGTTGGGCGGTTCTTCCCCCCGCCGATGACGCCCACCGGTGTTCCAGCGGCATTCAGGAAGGCGCTCAAACGTTCCTGCCACTGCCGCATCAGTTCCGTCCGGTGCACCAGTATCAGTGTGTTCACACCGCGGCGAGCGATCAGGGAGGCGGCAGTGACCGTCTTGCCGAATGCCGTCGGAGCACATAGCACGCCAGCATCATGCGGGAGCATCGCCGCGGCCGCAGCCTCCTGATCGGCGCGAAGTGTTCCCGTGAACTCGGCCCCGATTGGCTTGTCCGAATACCGCTCATCGATGAGAGCAACACGAATGCTGTTCTCGGCAAGCAATTCGCTGACGACATCGAGACAACCGCGCGGCAGGGCAATGTGCTGCGGGAAGTTCTCCGCGCAACCGATGACCCGTGGCTTGTCCCAAACCGACATGCGCATGGCCTGGGCACGATAGAACTCCGGGTTCTGGAAGGCAGCCAACCGGATAAGCCTGTTTGCCAGCGCCTGTGGCAGTTTCGCCTTCTCGAAGTAGATCTGGTTCGCCAGAGTCACTGTCAGCGATTCCGGCATCTTGTCCGGCAGGCGCCGGGAAGGGGCGGGCCGGGACTTCCAGGGCGCAGCCAGGTCCTCGTCTTCGATGAACCTCACATCGAGGGGATGGTTGTTGCCCGTGGCGCGCAGGATCGTCGAGTCGATGTCATGCGGTGCCATCGGCTGCACGGTTGCGAGATATCCCCACTGATCAGTGTAGGGTTGCAGCGTGTCGTCGACGAAGACGCTGCAGCCTTGTTCACGCGGGTACTTCTGCAGTGGCAGGGCGATGAGGTTCCCGAACCCGCCCTTGGGCATGGTGTCCTGGTTGGGGAACAGGCGGTCGTAGGAAGTGAGCGCAAGTTGACGCGTGCGTGCGCAGGTATGGCTGATAATGGCGGTTCCCAGGCGGCGTGCATCGCGTGCGGGCACCCTCCCGGAGAAGAAGACCCAGGCGTGTGCGCCATTGCCGGAACGGGAAATCTCCAGGGCGACCGGCACTCCAAGTTCTGCACACGATACGCGGAAGGCCTTGGCGTCTTCCCGCCATGTCGCTTCGTCGAAGTCCACAGCCAAAAAATGGCAGGTGTCGTCCTCCAATAGCGGGTAGACACCGATAGTGTGCTTGCCGGCGAGATGGCTGTAGATGATGGAATCGGATACCGGAGTCAGGCTGCGGAAGTTGCAGTCGGCGCATCGGATACGCGGCTTGTCGCACACGCCGGGTCGCCACTCGTTCGCGCAGGCTGGGGCGTACCCTGACTTGCCGGTGGTCTTGCTTTCCCAGCGGACCGGATAGACATCGGGGCGGCCGCGGAACAGCCGCCGAAACAGGGCCACCTTCTCATCGGCGGTGAGCCGGGAGGGTTCTGTTACCTCTGCAACTGGCGTTGGTTCTTGTGGAAGTTGCCACGGAATGCCTCGGGATTCGAGGAGTGCAATGAGCCTGATGTTCTCGGCCTGCAATGCGGCGAGACTGCCCGGCTCGTTCCCGCGGCTCTTGCTCATGTGTAGGCGTTGCGGACGCGGGCGAGTATTTGTGCCAGTGATCCGCGCAGGCCGAGGTCGGCCGGATTGATATCGCCCTCGGCCAGGACGCCGTCGAGGAATCTGTTGATGTCCGCCCCAATCCTCTCCGTGGCGTTGATCCTGGTATCTGGTGCAAGCAACTGGCTGAGGCGCAGCACATCATTGGCGTGTTTGCGGATATCCCTCGCATCGACGGTTTCGCCGCGAGAGGCGCGGGCTTTCATGTCCAGCCAGGCGACTGCCTTCAGCGGAATGAGGCGGTCTTCTCCGACCCAAGGCAACCCATCGAGATCGCGTCGTCCGCTGAGCACGAACTCGTAGTAGTCGTTGTCCAGCAGAATCGCCGAGAGGCTCGCCACGGCTTCGTCGATGGGAATGGGCGTCAGGTGACTGCCGGGTGCAAGCGCGATGCCTTCCGGCGCGCGGCTGAAGAGTTCCAGCATGGCAGGGTAGTTCTCGTCCGCCGGTCTCTGGAAGCGGTAGAAGATGGGTTTTCCGGTGGCGCTTGCCTGGCGGATTTCATACCTGCCGGCTTCGATGAAGTTCCAGATGGACTCGCCGAACTTCGCATCAAGCGCCTCGATGTGCAGGACCACGTCAAGATCCTTGGTGGCGCGAAACGGCAATCCTGCTGCTTCCATCGCAAGTGTTGCAGCCGTGCCTCCGATCAGCACGTACTGGTCGGCGTGCGCGGCAAAGAACTGCCGGAATAGGTCGAGGCCTCTCACCATGGGAACTGCTTCCGCAATTCATCAAGTGCCATCTGCATGCGCTCGTCGGCGCCGGGATCAAGGCTCAGAGTGAGCGACAGCGGGTCCACGGTGCGGGCGTTGGGCACGAGCGCCGGGCTGTAGGTCCACAACTGCCATTCGCTGCACCCGGCAGCCGGCTCCTTCAGCAACTGGACGAGGGGCTTCGCCGCACGCCAGTCGGTCGGGCTAATGGCATACACCGGCCAAGGTGGGTCCGCGATCTGCGTCAGGCGCGCGAGCGCGCTCATGCCGGCCAGACGCAAGCCGGTGTTTTCCTGCTTGGCGGTCTTGACCCATATGCTGCGCTTCACGGGTTTGCGCAGCTGCGCTTGCAAGCTGTCCCACAGCTTCTCGGGCGGCTGATCCGTGTAGAGGTGGTGCTCACGGCCAAGACGCCGGGTCTTCGCTAGTCCCGTGGCGGTCAGTTCGCGCAGCACGCGCGTCAAGGTCATCGGCGTATAGCCCAGCTGCGCCACAGTCTCGCCAAGGGTCCAATCCTGCCGCCAAGGTTTGGTCAGCAGCATGGTGATGAGTACGGCCTGGGTTGCCGGGCTCAGGCCGGTTTCGATTGCGGGCGTGGGCTGTCGGAAATACTCCCGCAGGTCGATGCCAAGATCGGGCAGGTACAACTGGTTGCCTGGCACGAGGAACGGCACACGCTGCTCGACCAGCCGCTTGCGTTCGTAAGAGGCCAGCGCGTCGGTGACGTAGATGACCGGAAGCTGCGCGGCGGCGCGCAGGCGATCCATCTGCGTGCGCAGTTCCGCCAGCTTCGGCTTGTGGCGCCGCTGTTCTTCGGCGAGCACGATGGTTTGGCCGTGCAGCGTCAGCTCTCGGGTAGCAAAGGCTTCCTGGAGGAAATACGGGAGTTTCCCGGCGCCGGACCACGGGCGCAGGCTGGTGGGCAGCCCCAAGGTGTCGTGCAGATACCGTTGGATGGCTGCGTCGGTCAGCGGGTTGGGGGGCGCCTTTTCTAACATAGAAAAGCACGATAACATTAAAGATGTTATCGTGCAAGACAGTGTTAATAATCGGTGCTACCAGTCTCGCCACGCGCTGTCGTGCTCGATCACGACGCAGGGCAGGCTGCTGATTCCGGATGCGTAGGCTGCCTGCCAGTCACGATGCGACGCAACGTGGATTGAGCCGACTCCGTAGGGATTTCCCGCCGAATCTACGCCGCCGTACATGCCGAGCCCCATGGCCGGATTGGTCTGCCCATCGCGCCACATCCACGCACAACTGCCCGGCACGAACACGAACCGGTGCATCCGGTCCCGCAGCCGCCTGAGGAATGCTCGGAAGGCTCCGCCTTTAGGCTTGGCCCTCCGGGGCGTCGCTACCGGATAAACCGTCGGGACCCGCGCCAGCGGTACCGGCAACCGTCGGCGCCGGCGCGTCGAGCACCGCGCCCGGTCACCGACCTTCATGGCGGTTCTCCGTCAGCTGGTGGACGAGCGGCTGGTAGTCCAGTGGCCGGTTCAGCTTCTCCGTCACTGCGAGCCCGCGCACATGCGAGTAGCGCAGCATCGACGACATGGACTTGTGCCCGGTCACCGACATGACCTCGATGGGATTCAGCCCCTTCTCGTGCAGCCGGCTGGTTGCCTCATGCCGCAGGTCATGGAACCGGAAGTCATCAAGCTTCGCGCGCTTCACCGCACGCTGGAATGCCAACTTGATCGCCTCGTTGGTCACGCCAGCGAACAGCAACCCATCCGGCGTCGGAGGCATCTCCACCAGCACCTTCTCGATGATCGCCTTGGCGACATTGGAAAGCGGCACAGCCCGTGCCGATCCGTTCTTGGTATCGGACAAGACCAGCACGTTGTGCTTGAGGCCGATCCGCTTGCGCTCGACGCGCGTGATCTCCCCGCGTCGCATGGCCGTCTCCAGCGCCAGTTTCACTACGGGCAACAAGAACGGCTTGCGTGATTCCTCGCAGGCAGCCAGCAGGCGTTGCTCCTCTTCCGGTGACAATCGCCGCGAGCGCATCAATGGTGCGCGCAACCGGCGCACGCGATGCACCGGATTGTCCGGCATGTGGATTCTCCACTCCCGTCGCGCGGTCTCGATGGCATGCGAGATGATGCCCAGGTCGCGATTGACCGTCGCCGGTTTCACCGACTGCGCCCGCTCGTCGCGGTAAGCAGCAATGTGAGCGCTGCTCAGTACCGACATTCGCAGCTGGCACACCGGAGATCGCAGTATCGACCGGACCTTGTAGGTCTCGGGAATATGCCCCTTCTTGTGTGGCGATACTTCCTTCAGGTATCGCTTCAGCACATCGCCGAGTGTGTGAGCGTGCGCCTCGCTTCGATCCACCAGTTCACCGCGATCAAGCTTCGCTTCCACGTCGCGCGCCCATGATTGGGCAAGTGCCTTGGAGTTGAAGCTGCGTGTCTGGGGAGGAAAGCCGGCACGACGAACCTTGACGCGCCAGAAGCCTTTGCGCCGTTCGTAAGTAGCCATGATGTGGACCTCGAAAAGTTGTGGAAACGCAGATGCGGAGGTCCATCCGTTTCGACAACTGTCCCAAAAGTGTCCCAAATGGCCGAAAAAAGCCAGTTTGGTGACTGGAGAGGGATTCACACGAAGGTGTGAAATCCTTTCCGATCAACACTTTGAAGGTGGCGCGCCCGACTGGATTCGAACCAGTGACCCCTGCCTTCGGAGGGCAGTACTCTATCCAGCTGAGCTACGGGCGCTGCGACCTGCAAGTATAGCGGGGCGGGGGCCGCCCGGTGGCCCCCCGGGGCCGGCGGTCAGAGCCAGCCCTTGCGTTTGAACCACAGGTAGGGCAGCACGGCCGACAGCACCATCAGGCCGATCGCGAACGGGTAGCCGGCGAGCCAGTCGAGCTCCGGCATGTGGTGGAAGTTCATGCCGTAGATGCTCGCGACCAGGGTGGGTGGCAGGAACACGACTGCCGCGACCGAGAAGATCTTGATGATCGCGTTCTGCTCGATGTTGACCATGCCGAGAGTCGCCTCGAGCAGGAACTGCACCTTGGCCGCGAGATAGCTGACATGGTCCGACATCGCGAGCACGTCGCGCGACAGCATGCGAAAGCGCGAGCGCACATCGGGCGTGAAGGTCGGCGCCGGTTGCTGCTGCGCAAACGCGAGCAGGCGTCCGAGCGACACGAGGCTTTCGCGCGATTTCGACAGCAGTTCGCCGTTCTGTCCGAGGCGCTCGAGGATGCCACGGAAGTCGCGCGAGGTCGCGCGCCTGCCGGGTGCCGTGTGCGCGAAGATGCCGGCCGATTCGGCATCGAGCGCGGCTCCGGCGCGCTCGATGACATCGGCGATGCGGTTGATGATCGCCTCGAGCAGGCCCGCGAAAATCGTGGCGCCCGAGTGGCAGTTCGTCATGTGGCGCTCGGCATAGGCGATGAAACGGCGAAACGGCAGCGGGTCGACATAGCGCACCGTGACGAGCCGCTTGCCGGCGAGGATGAAGGTGATCTGCGTGCTCTCGGGCAGGTCGGTGTCGAGCTTGGTGACGACGGTCGCGGTCATGAACAGCGCGCCGTCTTCTTCGTAGAGCCGGTTCGAGGACTCGATCTCGCGCATTTCCTCGCGCGTCGGGATGCCGACGCCGATCGCCGTCTCGATGCGCCTCTCGTCCTCGGGGGTGGGTTCGCGCAGGTCGAACCACAGCGCCTCCTGCGGGAGAGGGGCGTCGCAGTGCGGCTCGAGCCGGGTGAGTGCGGCAGGTCCGGGCAGGAACGCGCTCAGCATGCTGGCGGCTGCCGCGGCACGCGCTTCAGCGGCGTTTTTCGTGCGCCGCGAGCGCGTCGATCAGTTGCAGCATTTCCTTCTGGCCACCGGCTGCACCGACATCGGTCGAGTACTTGCCGGCGACGAATACGACCGGCACGGCGTCGACCTGGAAGCGGCGCGTGGCGGCTTCGGCGCGCTGCAGCTGCGAGGTCACGTAGAAGCCGTCGTACTCGCGCAGGAAATCCGCCTCGACGATGCCGTTCGCCCTGGCGAAGGCGAGCTGCATCTGACGCGTGCGCGTGTCGTCGTTGGCGACGAGCATGTTGCCGCGCATGTGGATCTCGTCGAACACCTTGGCGTGCAGGTCGTCACGCTTGAGCGCCTGCAGCGTGTAGAACAACCGCGCGTGCGCGACGTTGACCGGGTTCCACATGACCGGTGTGCGCACGAACTCGATGTAGTCGGCCTTCGATTTCTCCCAGCTGCGGACGAACGGTTCGAGCGCGTAGCAGTGGCCGCAGCCGTACCAGAAGATCTCGTTGACCTCGACCTTGCCCGGCGGCGCACTCGTCGGCTGGCCAGGCACGATCGGCTTGTAGTTCACGCCGGCTTTCCACTTGCCGCCGGGCAGTTCATCCGCGGGCGGTAGCGCGGCGAGGCGCTCGAGCGGGCGGTCGGACTTGTCGTCCTCGCTGTCGCCGAGGCTTTCCTGGCTCGCCTGCGCGGCTTCGGCAGCTTCCTCGGGCGCGGCTGGCTCACTGGCCGGGACGGGTGCCGGCGCTGCGGTTTGCGTGGCGGGTGCTTCCGCGGCCGGCGGCGTGCCGGGATCGCGCGAACAGGCGCTCGCGGCGCACGCGAGCAGCGCGCCGAACAGCAGGACTCGAATCATGGGCAGCTCCCGGGTCAACGCATGCCCTGGATGTACGAGGCGAGATTGCGGATGTCCTCCGCAGTCAGCGACTTCGCGACAGTGACCATCATGTGGGCGTTCCGCGTGTTCTGCGTGCCGCCCGCCAGGTCCTTGTAACGCGAGCCATCGGCGTATTCGTTCAGCTGCTGAACGGTGTAGACGGAATGCTGCGCGCGCACCGCGGGATAGCCGGCGGCCGGATTGCCGCGGCCCACCGGGCCATGGCAGGCCATGCAGGCCGGGATCTGGCGCTCGTGGTCGCCGCCCCGATACAGCGCTTCGCCATCCTTCCAGTAGGACGGATCGGCTTCGAGGCCGGTGGGCGTCTGCGCGGCGTAGTACGCACCGATGTCGGCGATGTCCTCGTCGGTCAGCGTGGCGGCCTGCGTCATCATCACCAGCGCGTTCGGCGTGCCGGCGCGCTTGCCGTCGCGGAACGCCTTCAGCTGTTCGGCGATATACGCGGCGTTCTGGCCGGCGAGGTTGGGCCATTCGGGATTCGTGCTGTTGCCGTTCAGGCCGTGGCAGGCGAGGCACACGGCGGCTTTGCCGGCACCGGCTTCCACCGAACCGTCGGCGGCCTGTACTACGGTCCAGTTGGCCGCAAGGGCCAGGGCGGCGAAGGCCAGGGTTGTCTTCGTCATTCTTCTCACAGCTCCGGGTCGCGTAACTTTAGAATTGTACACTTCCCGAAGGACCAATCGTGAGCCGCTTCCCCAACGCCCGCTTCATGCTGAGCGCGGCCGCCGCCGCGCAGTTCCCGCCCGACGACGGCGCCGAAGTCGCGTTCGCCGGCCGTTCCAATGCCGGCAAGTCGAGCGCCATCAACGCCATCACCCAGCGCAAGGCGCTCGCGCGCACCAGCAAGACGCCAGGCCAGACCCGGCTGCTCAATTATTTCGAGCTGGCGCCCGGCCAGCGGATCGTGGACCTGCCCGGTTACGGGTACGCTGCCGCACCACCGGCCGAGCGGGCGAAGTGGGCGCCCCTGATCGACCAGCTCCGGGCCCGGCAGTCCCTGCGTGGCCTGTTCCTCGTGGTGGACGCCCGCCGCGGGGTGGGCGAGGAAGACGAGCGCCTGATCGCCTGGGCCGACCCGACGTCCCGGGCAGTCCACGTCCTGCTCGCCAAGGCCGACAAGCTGACCCGCAACGAAGCGCGTGCCGCGCTGGCCGCGGCGCACAAGCAGCTGGCCGGCCGCGCGACCGTCCAGCTGCTGTCGTCGCACAAGGGCGATGGCGTGCCGGAGGCCCAGAAGGCGCTGCTCGCGCTTCTTGCGGGCGAAAGGGAAATAAAAGGCCCCGGCAGTTCAGGGTGAACCACCGGGGCCGCATACCCGGCACAGGTCTCTTGCATCCGGGCCATACCCGCTCAGGGAGGGAAGCGGGGAGCGCTTATGGCGCTCATCAAATTAGACGGGACCCGCGCGAAATGGTTCCGTGGCCCTACAGGAAAGTGTAGGTGACGCCCAGGGTGAAGAGGTCGAGCCCGTCGGTACCCTCGATATCGAAGGATTCGTACTCGAGCCGCGCGGCGAGGCTCCAGAAGCGCACCTGGACCCCGGCGCCGTAGGCGAACTCGGTGCCGTCCTCCTTGAGCCTTGCCGGCGACAGGGAGGTACTGGCTTCGGATTCCCACCAGGCGAGGCCGGCCTTCACGTACAGGTCGACCAGCGGCAGCGGCAGCATGAGCAGGCCGAATCCCGCGATCGCGCGCGCCTCGGCGTCGGCCGAGAACGGACCTGCCGAAATACTGTCGCTGCCGAGGTCCATGTAGTTCAGCTCGACCGCGAACACGTCGAGGGGACGGAATCCGGCGATCAACTTGAAGCTGGTGTCCTCCATGTCGAAATCGTCCGCCACGCCGTCGATCTCGGACTGCGTGACGCCGGCTCCGAGATAGAAGCCGTTGTCGGCGGCTGTAGCGGTCGCGGAGAAGAGCGCGAGCGCACCCAAGGCCAGGAGCTGATTGCGAAGCATGGTTCGTTCCTCGTGGATGGAGACGGAAGCAAGCCCGCACATTCTACTGGTACAGATCCCGTGTCAGTGCGCTTCGTCCCAATTCGCGCCGGTGCCGATGTCTACTTTCAGCGACACCTTCAATTGCGCCGCGCCAGCCATGTATTCACGCAGCCTGTCGCCAACCTGCGCCACCGCATCGGCGCGTACTTCCATCACGAGTTCGTCATGCACCTGCATGATGAGGCGCGCAGGCGGGCGCTCCCGCATGCACCATTCATGCACTGCGATCATCGCGCGCTTGATGATGTCGGCAGCCGTGCCCTGCATCGGCGCGTTGATCGCGCTGCGCTCCGCATATTGCTGGAGCTGGCGGTTGCGCGAGCGGATATCGGGCAGGTACAGGCGCCGGCCCAGCACGGTCTCGACGTAGCCGTCCTGCTTCGCGCGCTCGCGCGTCGTGTCCATGTAGCGCTTCACGCCGGGGTAGCGCTCGAAGTAACGGTTGACATACTGCTGCGCGGCGCCGCGGTCGATGCCGAGCTGGCGCGCAAGGCCGAAGGCCGACATGCCGTAGATCAGCCCGAAATTGATCGCCTTCGCGGAGCGGCGCTGGTCGGCGCTCACTTCCCCGAGCGACACGCCGAACACTTCGGCCGCGGTCGCGCGGTGCACGTCCTCGCCCGCGGCAAACGCCGCGAGCAGGCCTTCATCACCCGACAGGTGCGCCATGATGCGCAGCTCGATCTGCGAATAGTCGGCGGCCATCAGTACGTGGCCCGGCGGGGCGATGAACGCCTGGCGGATGCGGCGGCCCTCGGGCGTGCGGATCGGTATGTTCTGCAGGTTCGGATCGGTCGAGGAGAGGCGCCCGGTCTGCGCAACGGCCTGGTGATACGAGGTGTGCACGCGCCCGGTGCGCGGATTGACCTGCTCGGGCAGCTTCTCGGTGTAGGTCGAGCGCAGCTTCGCGAGGCTCCGGTATTCGAGGATCAGGCGCGGCAGCGCGTGCTCGTCGGCGAGCTCCTCGAGCACGTCTTCCGCGGTCGAAGGTTGTCCGGTCGGCGTCTTGCGCAGCGGCGCGATCTGCAGCTTCTCGAACAGCACGAACTGCAGCTGTTTCGGCGAATCGAGATTGAACGGCTGGCCGGCTTCGCGGTGTGCGTCGGCTTCGATCCCGGCCAGGCGTTGCGCGAGTTCGCGGCTCTGCGCGCGCAGCATCTCCGGATCGAGCAGCACGCCGGCGTCCTCCATCGCGAACAGTACCGGCACGAGCGGCTGTTCGACCGATGTGTACACCCGCTCGAGGGTCGGCATCGCGGCGATCGCGGGCCACAGGGTCCGGTGCAGGCGCAGCGTGATGTCGGCGTCTTCGGCGGCGTATTCCGCGGCGCGCGCGATGTCCACCTGGTTGAACGTGATCTGCCGGGCGCCCTTGCCGGCGACATCCTCGTAATGGATCGTTCCGACGCCGAGATAGCGCTGCGCGGCAGAGTCCATGTCGTGGCGCGTCGCGACGCTGTTCCAGACATAGGACTCGAGCATCGTGTCGTAACGCATGCCGGCGAACGCGATGCCGTGATTGGCGAGCACGTGCGCGTCGTACTTCATGTGGTGCCCGATCTTGCCGCGCGCCGGATCCTCGAGCAGCGGCGCAAGGCGTGCGAGCGTGTCCGCTCGGTCGAGCTGGGCGGGCGCGCCGGCGTAGTCGTGCGCGAGCGGCACGTAGGCCGCGTGCCCGGGCTCGATCGCGAACGACACGCCCACGATCTCGGCCTTCATGTACTCGAGGCTCGTCGTTTCGGTATCGAACGCGAACAGCTCCGCGCCCGCGAGCGCCGTGAGCCAGCGCTCGAGATCGGCCTTGGTGGTCACGATTTCGTAGCGCTTGTCGGCCACCTCGGGCGGCGTAAGCGTGGGGAGGTCCGGGCTGGCGGCGGTCGGCGTCGCGAGGATGCGCGGCGCCGACGGGATCTTCGCCGCGGACTGTCCGCCACCCCCGGTGGCGTCGTCCGGGCCGCTGCCATCGAGTTGTCGCAGCAGGCTGCGCAATTCGAAGCGCGAGTAGATCTCGCGCAGGGCATCGGTATCGGGCTCGCCGCGCACCAGATCCTCGGGGCGCTCGTCGAGTTCGATGTCGGTGCGTATCGTCGCCAGCTGGCGCGACAACGCCAGCGTGCCCAGGCCGGCGCGCAGGTTCTCGCCGACCTTGCCTTCGATCGCGGCTGCGTTCTCGATGATGCCGTCGAGTGTCTGGTAGCGATCGAGCCACTTCGCGGCGGTCTTCGGCCCGACCTTGCTGATGCCCGGGATGTTGTCCGAGGTGTCGCCGACCAGCGCGAGGTAGTCGATGATCTGCTCGGGATAGACGTCGAACTTCGCCTTCACGCCGGCGCGATCGAGCACCGTGTTCGACATCGTGTTGATCAGCGTGATGTGGGTGCCGACGAGCTGCGCCATGTCCTTGTCGCCGGTCGAGATCAGCACGCGCCAGCCGCGCTCCTCGCCGCGCTTCGCGAGTGTGCCGATCACGTCGTCGGCCTCGACTCCGGGCACGCGCAGCACCGGCAGGCCGAGCGCGCGCACCGCCTCGAGCAGCGGCTCGGTCTGCGCGCGCAGCTCGTCCGGCATCGGCGGGCGATGGGCCTTGTACTCGGCGAACAGCTCGTCGCGGAAGTTCTTTCCCGGGGCGTCAAACACCACGGCGATGCGCCTGGGGGACTGCTCCTTCAGGAACTTCAGCAGCATGTTCAGCACGCCGAGCAGCGCGCCGGTCGGCTCGCCGCGGGAACTGGTGAGCGGCGGCAGCGCGTGGAACGCGCGGTAGAGATAGGAGGAGCCGTCGACGAGGACGATGTCGGCTGGGGTATCCATCGGAAGCGACAGTCTTGCAGAACCGGGCGAGGAGCGCACGTGGCCGGGGCCACGCGACCCCGGCGTGCGCCGCATGTCCGCACGCAGGCCAGGTTCAATCAGCGGCATGCAACTGAAGAATCACGCGCCGCGATTTCGCGCCCGGGCATCTCGATCCGGGTCGGCCGGATCGCGAACTCCCTCGCCGTCGATCGTCGCGGGGGACTCTTCGAGTTGCGGCGCGACTAGCAGCTCGTCAGCCGGACTCCCCGGTATCGCCGGTATCGATGAGGGAGCGCTCGATGATGGCGCCGGTTTCATCGACCAGCAGGCGCAGGTGCCGCATGCCGTAGAGGAAGGTCAGGCGATGGCGCCCGGCGTCCGCGTCGATCCCGCGCTCGCAACGGGTGGTCATCTTCAGCGTACGCATCAGGTGTCGAATCTGATCGGTCGATAACCCGAAGCCCTCGGCAACGACCGTGGCATCGATGCTGATGGCGCCATCCTCGAACTCCACCTTGCTCATTTCGTGGTACTGCCGTAGACGGGAATCGCAGCGCCGTGAATCACGCAGGCGTCGTGGCTGCACAGGAACAGGATCACGCGCGCGATGGCCTCGGGGCGTGGCCACTTCGAGAAATCGGCCTGCGGCATCGCGTCGCGGTTGGCCGCGGTGTCGATCATGCGGGGCAGCACCGAATTGACGCGCACGCCGCTGTCAGCCACCTCGGCGGCCAGCGTATCGAACAGCGCCAGCGCCGCGGCCTTGGAGGCCGCGTAGGCGGCCGCACCGGCAGGCCGATCGAGCGCCGCCTTGGCGGCGACATTGACGATCGATCCGCCCGCTTGCCTCAGCATCGTGGGCACCACCGCGCGGGCGAGCGCATAGCCCGAGCGCAGATTCAGCGCGAGCATCCGATCGAGCACCTCCGTGTCGAGCTCCCACAGCTTGCCGCCGCCCGCGTAGCCGCCGACCGTGTTGACCAGCACGTCAAGGCGTCGGTGTCGCGCGACGATGTCGTCGACCAGCCGGAGCGTGGCCGCTTCGTCGGTGGCGTCGATACGATGGCCCTCCAGTCGCGAGCGGTGCTCCGCTGCGGCCTGCGCGAGGCCCTCGAACTCCTCCTGCCTGCGGTAGGTGACGATCACGGTGGCGTCTTCGTCGAGGAACGCACGGCTCACAGCGCTGCCGAGCGCGCCCGTGCCACCGGCCACGAGAGTCACTGTTCCCGCAAAACGGCTACTGCGTTGCGCCACTGAATGCTCCTGTCGGCTGAGGAGGGTGATCGTGCAGCACATTGGCCCGGTAATCCAGCCGCGGCGTGCACGGGTCGCATTGCCGCCACTCGCGCGGCCATCCCCACCGTCTCGAACTCGACTTCTACTTTCTGCTGGCGACCGGCACCTAGTGGATCACGATGCCCCAATTGTGTTGCTGCGGATCAAGTCTTTGCGCGCGCGCGACTGCAACAATCAGATATGCCACCCTCGAACGCGCGCTTATACTGGCCGCGAGGAAATCTTCCGTGGGAAAGCCTGTAATACCGCTCGTCTACTCCTGCTCCGGCTGCTCGAGCGCAGCGCAGATGGCGAACCAGCTCGCGATCCGCCTCGATCGCGCGGGTCTTGCCGAAATGTCGTGCATCGCCGGCGTCGGTGGCGGCGTGGCCGGACTCGTGCGCACCGCACGCAGCGGGCGCCGCATCCTCGCGCTCGACGGCTGCGTCCTCGCCTGCGTGAAGGCCTGCCTTGCGCAGGCCGGCGTCGAGGCTGATCGGCATCTCGTCCTCTCCGACTATGGCGTTCGCAAGCGCAAACACGCCGACGTGGACCAGGAGCAGGCCTCGCAGGTTTACGCTGAGCACGTACGGCCGGAGGCGCAGGCGCTGCTCGCGACACTGGCCGCAGCCGCGCGCGAGACGCCGGATGCCGATGTCGCCCTGCAATCCACCCAGGGTCGCGCATGCTGACGCCTGACGAGGCCGACCGGATCATCCGGGCGCAGTTGCGCGCGCTCGTCGTGGAACCACGGCCGCTGCTGCAGTGTGCAGGCGCCGTGCTGCGCGAGGAGGTCTGCGCCGAGCGCGATCAACCCCCTTTCGATCGCGTCGCCATGGACGGCATCGCGCTCGCCGCGCAGGCGGTGCGGGAGGGTCGCAGGCATTTCCGCGTGCAAGGTCTGCAGGCCGCCGGCGACGCGCCGCACACCCTCGCCGATACAGCGCACTGCATCGAAATCATGACCGGCGGGATGCTGCCGCGAGGTTGCGATGCCGTCGTGCCGGTCGAGCGGATCACGCTGCGCGAGGGCGAGGCGACGCTCGACGACGGTCTCGAGGTCGCACCCTGGCAGAATGTCCATCGTCGCGCGAGCGATGCGCCTGCAGGCAGGCGCCTGCTCGCGGCGGGCACGGTACTGAACGCGCCGGAGATCGCCGTGGCGGCCGCCGCGGGCCGGGCCCACCTGCAGGTTACGGCGCAGCCGGCGGTCATCGTCGTGTCGACGGGCAGCGAACTCGTGGAACCCGGCGAGGCGATCCTGCCGCACCAGGTGCGACGCTCCAATGTCTACGGCCTCGTCGCGCAGCTGCGCCTGCACGGGTTCACCCGCGTCGCGGACGACCACGTGATCGACGACGCGGTGACGCTGCGCCGCCGGCTCGAGTTGCACCTCGCCACGCATGATCTGCTGGTGCTGAGTGGTGGCGTGTCGGCCGGGCGGCTCGACCTCGTGCCGCAGGTGCTCGCCGAACTCGGCGTGCAGAAGCACTTCCACAAGATCGCGCAGCGCCCCGGCAAGCCGCTGTGGTTCGGTACCGCGCCATCGGGCGCTGCGGTGTTCGGGTTGCCGGGCAATCCGGTCTCGTCGTTCGTGTGCCTCGCGCGCTATGTCCTGCCGGCGCTGCACGTCGCTTGCGGATGCACGCCGCGAGCGCCCGAGGCTGTCACTCTCGCGGCCGCGGTGCGTGTAACGGCGCCGCTGACATCCTTCCTGCCAGTGCGGCTCGTGCGCGGCGAGGGCGGGGCGCTGTTCGCCGAACCCTGTCCGACGAACGGCTCCGGTGACTTCACGAGCCTCGTGGGCACCGATGGCTTCGTGGAGTTGCCGGCGGGTCCCCGGGAATATGCACAGGGGTTTGCGGCTCCGTTCCATCACTGGTGAGGGCGGCCAGGCCCGCCCGCAGCATGGCCTCGACCAGCAGTTCGTGTGCGGAGGCGGCCCGGGACGCGTGTTCACGCAGGGCCGTGCGCCGCGCGATTTCCGTCGTGAGCGTTGTCGCGCTGCGTACGGGGCCGAGGCAGCGCCACATCAACTGCCGGATTTCGTCGCCGATGCGCGCGTCCACCGCCGCGCAGGGCGCAAGTTCGGCGCCCGGCTCTACACGGCCGCCCGAGCGCGCGAGCAGGGCTCCCAGCCGCCGGCCGAAGACGACGGTTTCCAGCAGCGAGTTGCTCGCGAGCCGGTTCGCGCCGTGCAGGCCGGTGTACGCGACCTCACCGACTGCCCACAGCTGCGGCACGCTCGTGCGGCCGTCGAGATCCACTGCGATGCCGCCCATGTGGTAGTGCGCGGCACAGGTCACGGGGATCGGCTCGCGAAGCGGATCGATGCCGTGTTCCTGGCAGTTTCGCCAGGCCGACGGAAACGCCTGGGCGAATTCCACCCCGCGCAGCGCCGTCGCATCGAGCCAGACGCGCCGGCCCGCCACCTGCTCCGCATGCACGACGGCGGCCACGACGTCGCGAGGCGCGAGATCGCCGAGCGGATGCGCGGCTTCCATGATGCGCCGTCCGCGCTCGTCGACCAGGTGCGCGCCGGCGCCGCGCACGGCTTCGGAGATGAGTGGCAGGGGACTCGCCTCGACATCGAGTGCCGTGGGATGGAACTGAACCGCCGCGAGCTGCGCGCAGCGCGCGCCGGCGGCGAGCGCCATCGCCAGGCCATCGCCTCGCGCCACAGGGGGGTTGGTCGTGCGGCTGTACAACGCGCCGATGCCACCGGTCGCAAGGACCACGTCACGGGCATGCACCGAGACCTGCTGGCCCTCGGCGGATACTGCCGTCACCCCGCCCGCGCCAGCCCCGTCGCAGAGCAGGGCGAGCGCGTGCATGCGCGGCAGCCATTCGATGTGCGGCGCGGCTGCGGCTGCATCGCGCAGCGCGTCCATGATGACCGCGCCCGTGGCGTCGCCGCCGGCATGCAGCACGCGCGGCCTGCTGTGCGCGGCCTCGAGGTGCAGCGACCACGCCGCGTCGCTGCGCGCAAAGCGCACACCCTGCGATTCGAGCCAGGCCACGGCCGCAGGTGCGCCCTCGCAGGCGAACTGCACCGCGCGCGCGTCGTTGAGTGAGTGCCCCGCGCTGAACGTGTCCGCGGCGTGCAGGCTTGGTGAATCGTCCGGGCCGACCGCAGCGGCGATGCCGCCCTGGGCCATCTCGCTCGCCGTGCCTGCCGCATGCAGCAGGCACACGCGGCGTCCCACGGCACTCAATGCCGTGACGATGCCGGCCGCCCCGGCGCCGATCACGAGCAGATCCGTTTCGAGCCGGATCACGGGCGGCGCGGGCCGCCGAGCTCGAACATCCGTTCCACCGCCCGGCGTGCGCCCTTCGCGACATCCGCCGGGATCTCGATCGCGGGTTCGAGCCGCTCAAGGCTCGCGCGCACTGCGGGCAACGTGATGCGTTGCATGTGCGGACAGAGATTGCAGGGTCGCAGGAACTCGATGTGCGGAAAGGCTCCCGAGATGTTGTCAGCCATCGAGCATTCGGTGATCAGTACTGCGCGCGCGGGCTGCACGCGCCCGAGTGCGGCGATCATGCCCGAGGTCGAGCCGACGTAGTCGGCCGCCTCCTGCACGTCGCGCGGGCATTCAGGGTGCGCGAGTATGTAGGCTTGCGCCGTCTCGCGATACTCACGCACTTCCTGTCCGGTGAAGCGCTGGTGCACTTCGCAATGGCCCTGCCACGCAATGATGCGCACCGACGTATGGGCGGCCACGTGCGCCGCGAGATACTCGTCCGGCACGAAGATGACCTCCGGCGCGCCGAGGTTCTCGATGACTTGCAGTGCATTGGACGACGTGCAGCATGCGTCGCACTCGCTCTTCACGGCGGCGCTCGTGTTCACGTAGCACACGACGGGCACGCCGGGATGCTGCGCGCGCAATGCGCGGATGTCCGCGGGCGTGATCGATTCGGCGAGCGAGCAGCCGGCTTCGAGGTCAGGCAGCAGCACGATCCGGTCCGGTGCGAGCAGCTTGGCTGTCTCCGCCATGAAACGCACGCCGCACATCACTATGACGTCGGCGGTCGAGCGCCCGGCCTGCCTCGCGAGTTCGAGCGAGTCGCCCTGGAAGTCGGCGATGCCGTGGAAGATCTCCGGACGCTGGTAGTTGTGCGCGAGGACCACCGCATTGCGCTCGCGCTTCAGCGCTTCGATGGCGGCGATCTGCTCGAAGTGCAGGTCCCATTCGGCGACCGGCATCAGCCGTGCGACGCGTGCATAGCGCTGCGCGTGCAGCTCGGTATCGTAGGGGTGACGCTCGAGCGTCGGCGCGCTGGCGTTCACAGCCGGCTGAACACGAGCGATGCGTTCGTGCCGCCGAAGCCGAAGCTGTTCGACATCACGGTATCGACGCGCATCGTTCGCGTCTCCCTCAGGATCGGATAATCGGCGCAGGCCGGATCGAGCTCGTCGATGTTGGCCGAGCCGGCAAGGAAGCCGCCCTGCAGCATCAGCAGCGTGTAGATCGCCTCGTGCACGCCGGCGGCGCCGAGCGAATGGCCCGACAGTGACTTGGTCGAGGACAGCAGCGGCAGGTCGAAGCCGAAGACTTCGCGGACCGCATTCAACTCGATCACGTCGCCGAGCGGTGTCGAGGTGCCGTGTGCGTTCACGTAGTCCACCGGGCGCGCGACCCCGCTGAGCGCCTGGCGCATGCAGCGCACCGCGCCTTCGCCCGAAGGCTGCACCATGTCCGCGCCGTCCGAGGTGACGCCGAAGCCGACGAGTTCGGCAAGGATCGGTGCGCCGCGCGCGCGGGCGTGCTCGTACGATTCGAGCACCAGCATCCCGCCGCCGCTTGCGATCACGAAGCCGTCACGCTGCACGTCGTAGGCGCGCGAGGCGAGTTCCGGTGTGGCGTTGCGCGCCGTGGACAGCGCGCCCATCGCGTCGAACAGTGCCGTGAGCGACCAGTGCTCCTCCTCGCCGCCGCCGCAGAACATGATGTCCTGGTTGCCCCAGCGGATCTGTTCGGCGGCGGCTCCGATGCAATGCGCGCTCGTCGCGCAGGCCGAGGTCAGCGAGTAGCAGACGCCTTTAATATGGAAGCTCGTCGCCAGGCATGCGCTGACCGTGCTGCACATCGTGCGTGGCACGCGCGTTGCGCCCACCCTGCGCAGGCCGCGCTCGCGCAGCGTGTCGGCGGCTTCGACGATATTGGCGGGTGAGCCGCCGCCGGTGCCGGCAATCAGCCCGGTGCGCGGATGACTCACCTGCGCCTCGGTGAGCCCGCTGCTGGCGATCGCCCGCGCCATCGCGATCGCGGCGAATGCGGCCGCGTCGCCCATGAATCTCAGGTCGCGCCGGTCGAGGTGCTCGCTGACCACGATCTGCGGGACGCCCGCGATATGGCTGCGCAGACCGGCGGCCGGATAGTGCGGCATCGCGCGGATGCCGGAGCGGCCCTCCGCCAGCGACTTGCTGACCGTGGCGGGGTCATTGCCGAGGCAGGACACGATGCCGAATCCCGTGACGACCACGCGGCGCATCAGGCGGCTCCTGGGTTGTTGAAGAGGCCTACGCGCAGCCCCTCCGCGGTGTAGATCTTCTCGCCGTCCGCGAACATCGCGGCGTCGCCCACGATCATCACGAGCCGGCGCTCGATCACGCGCTTGATGTCGATCTGGTATTCGACGAGCTTCATGCCCGGGAGCACCTGCCCCGTGAAGCGCACTGCGTCCACGCCGAGCGCCCGCCCGAGGCCCTGGTGACCGCTCCACGCGAGATGAAAACCGATCAATTGCCACATCGCGTCGAGCCCGAGGCAGCCCGGCATCACCGGGTCGCCGACGAAATGACACTTGAAGAACCACAGCGAGGGGTCGATGTCGAGTTCGGCGCGGATCTCGCCTGCGTCGTGGGCACCCCCCTCCGCCGAGATGTGGGTGATCCGGTCGACCATCAGCATCGGCGGGGTCGGCAGGCGCGGCGTGCCGGGGCCGAACAGGCTGCCTGCGGCGCAGGCCAGCAGTTCCTCCCTGGTGAAACTGTGTTGTCGGGGCGGTTCGGCGATGCTCACCACTGTACTTCTCGATCGCATAGACTGATTACAGCCCGGTACCCTAGCGCCCGCCTTGATGCGAATCAAAGATGGCGGCCCACATCGCGTTGGTGCGCTGCACAATCTCGGGGCTCATCGCGAGCGGACGACCCCAGGTACGGCGGGTCTCGGCGGGCCACTTGTGGGTCGCGTCGATGCCGAGCTTCGATCCAAGGCCGGCGACCGGGCTCGCGAAATCCAGGTAGTCGATCGGAGTGCGCCGCACGAGATGGGTGTCGCGCGCGGGATCGACCCGTGTCGATATCGCCCAGACCACCTCCTGCCAGTTGCGCACGTCGATGTCATCGTCGGTCACGATCACGAACTTGGTGTAGAGGAACTGCCGCAGGCTCGACCACACCGCCTGCATGATCTGCCGCGCGTGGCCGGGGTACGCCTTGCGGATGCTCACGACCGCGACCCGGTAGGAGCAGGCCTCGGGCGGCAGGTAGAAATCGACGATTTCCGGGTAGCTCCGCTGCAGCATCGGCACGAACATGTCATTGAGCGACATCGCGAGCACGGAGGGCTCGTCCCACGGCGAGCGGCCCATGTAACCTCCGTGATAGAAAGCCTGCCGTCGTATCGAGAGCCGTTCGACGGTGAGCACCGGGAAGCGCGCCTGGCTGTTGTAGTAGCCGGTGTGGTCGCCGAACGGCCCCTCGAGTGCCTCGTCACCCGGTGCGATGTGCCCCTCGAGCACGATCTCCGCGCTTGCGCACACGTCGAGGCCGACGGCGGTGCGACGCACCTCGCTGCGCCGGCGACGCAGCAGGCCGGCGAACTGGTACTCGGACACGCTGTCCGGAATGGGTGTGGTCGCCGCGACCAGCAGTGCGGGGTCCACGCCGATCATGACGGCCACGGGAAACGGCTTGGCGGGGTGGTCGCGCTGCCAATCGCGGAAGTCGAGCGCGCCACCGCGATGCGACAGCCAGCGCATGATTACGCGATTGCGGCCGATGACCTGCTGGCGGTAGGGCGCCACGTTCTGGCGCGGCTTGCGCGTGCCGCGCGTTACGACGAGGCCCCAGGTGATCAGCGGACCGGCGTCCTCCGGCCAGCACGTCCAGACGGGCAGCTGCGACAGGTCGA
>Ga0116144_10001216_pt1 | contig 31778 bp, 36 predicted proteins | sample AD_UKC035_MetaG_FD_89746 | JGI IMG/M metagenome (GOLD analysis project Ga0116144, IMG submission 89746) | Active sludge microbial communities of municipal wastewater-treating anaerobic digesters from USA - AD_UKC035_MetaG | ecosystem: Engineered > Bioreactor > Anaerobic > Digestate | place: USA...
ACTTGCCACCGTATTGACCAGAGCAATGCCCGTCCAGCCGCTCTTTTCCAGCTTGGCAAACACCCCCTGCACGCCTCGTGTGCCCATGCTGCACACTCCGGCCATGGCGTTGCCGTCTCGGGTGCCGAACAGCTCGAATCCGCTCAGCTCCTCAGTGCTGGTAACCATGAACCAGGCGGTCTCTGCCGGCAAACCCAGACCGCTTACCTCCTGAGAGTAACGCGACAGAGCCGGAATATCGATCGTTGTTGCGCTCAACGGTGTTCCCGCAGCATTAAAGGGCAACACCACCGCCTCTCGGGAGTAGCTGTAAGGATTGTAGGCCACGATGCCTGTCCACCAGGTCTCAGTACTGGCTACGTGAGGATAGTAGACAAAGGCCTCGGTTGCGTCACTCAGGGGAATGCCGCCCAGCTCAGCCGTGCTGCCGAAGAGCTCGAGGCCGATGACCCCTTCGCTGTTGGTAATCAGGCCGCTGTGCAGGGAAGGCTGAGCAGAGCCGCCGAAGAGCGATTCAATAGTGAAGGCACGATGCTCGTAAGGGTTGAGCGTCAGAGAACGCGTTGCCCCATTGTCGAATTCCATAATCAGCTCTTTGACCGAAGCAGTCGTATTGACCAGAGCGATGCCGGTCCACCAGGTATCATCCGAGGCGATATGGGGAATAATGATATCACCGGCGTTGCTGATGCTGACTGCGGGAACAGCCACGCGGTACAGACCGTCCTGGGAGAACTTCGTATAGCCCTTGGCACTGTCGGTATCCGCATACAGGGTGAAATAACGGATCGAATCGGCATCGGAGAACTCCGCACCTGCAGTAATTTGCCTGCGACTGTTGGGAAGCAGCGTAATTGGCACGATGGTCGAAGCCTGGAGGCCGCTTTCTCCCACGGGCACCAGTATGCCGTTCAATGTGTGTGAAGCACTGGTGTTGATGAGAGCAATTTCCGTTTCCCATTCGCTGCCGGTGTCACAATGCGGATAGTATAGGGTGAAGCTGCGCCAGAACATCTGGATGCGGTTGTTCTCGGTATCGGACACATAGACGGCATTTCCGGCCAGAGCTATGCTATGCGGCCTGAAGAACTGCCCATCTCTAGTACCTTGGCTTCCCCACTCGGTAAGGTAGTTCCCGCTCGATGTGAATTTCTGAATTCGGTTGTTGTTTTTATCTGCAACATAGATATTCCCACTGCTGTCGATGGCTACGTCAGCAGGCTTCATAAACCGACCTTCTGTGGATCCTTGGGTTCCCCAGGCAGTCAGAAACGTTCCCATGGAAGTGAATTTCTGAATTCGGTGGTTATTCATATCCGCTACATAGACATCATTGTTGTTGATGTCGACTGCTATTCCTACGGGATACTGGAATTTTCCGTTTCCGCTGCCCTCACTTCCCCACTGTGTGAGGTAGACTCCGGATGAGGAAAAAACCTGGATCCGGTCATTTCCGGTGTCCGCTACATAGACTCGGTTACTTCCATCCACGGCAATGCCTTGCGGGAAATCAAACTGCCCGCCTGCATTGCCATGACTTCCCCATTCCGATATATACTCGCCGGCTGGGTTAAATTTCACCACCCGATACTTGCCGCTGTCGAGCACATAGACAGTTCCGCTGTCGTCCACAGCCACATCCTGGGGAACAAGAAACCCGTTCCCGCCATCAGCCACATGGTCTAATTCAGAGATGAAGACGCCAGAGCCATTGAATTTCTGAATGCGACTATTCGAGCTGTCCGCAACATAGACTGCTCCAGTGGCATCGACTGTCAGCCCGGCGGGAGTGTCAAATTCACCGCTGTCGCTTCCGGAACTCGACCACGCGGCAATAAAACCACCGTCGCTTGTGAATTTCTGTACCCGGTTGTTTCCATCATCCGCCACGTAGAGGGTGCCGCTCGCGTCAATTGCGATGCCCGTAGGATAGTAGACTCCCCCCTCCAATTCACCGTAGGACACCAGAACAGCGGTAAATACTCCTGTCGAGGTGAATTTCTGAATCTGATGGTTATCGGTATCAGCCACATATACGTTGCCGCTGCCATCTACTGCCACGCCCTGAGGCGTATTGAACTGCCCGGCCTCAGTTCCCCATGCCCCCCATCTAGTTAGGTACGTTCCTGCAGAGGTGAATTTTTGGATCCGGTGGTTCCCCGTGTCCACCACATAGACATTGTTGCCGCTATCTACTGCTATACCTCTTGGATCGTTGAACTGGCCGTTCCCGCTCCCCTCGGTACCCCATTTGGTTACATAGGCTCCCGCAGAGGTAAATTTCTGAATCCGATGGTTCCCCGTATCCGCCACGTACACATTTCCGGCGGCGTCGAGAGCGATTCCAGACGGAGAGGTAAACTGACCATTGCCACTGCCAATGGATCCCCAGGAGTTCAAGAACACTCCGGAAGAGGTGAATTTCTGAATCCGGTTGTTCCAGCTATCGACCACATATACATTCCCGCTGGAGTCGATAGCAATGCCCGCCGGGTTGCTCATTTGGCCTTCATCGTATCCCCATTCTCCCCACTCCGTCTGGAAGATTCCAGTAGAAGTGAATTTCTGAATATGGTTGTAATAGCTGTCAGACACATACACGTTGCCGCTACCATCCACCGCAATGCCTTCCAGATTCTGAAAATACCATGGTTGGGAAAGGGCAGGCCACTTCTGCACGAACTGGTACAGGTCTTCCCCTGGTGCAAGTTGAAATGAAAGGAGTTGATACGCTGCAATCAGGAAGAGAACCGTGGCAGCACGACACAAGTGGCTTACAGCGTAATGACGCTTCATGGCGGGACCTCCTTTTTTCTTCCATGATCAGGGTTTCTGAGGTGGTTAGATCTTTATCGTTCTACTATCGCATAATAACTACCCTTTTGAAATCAAAGAACATCTAAGAATTTCCCCAGTAGCGCAATCCGGCGATTATTTGTAGCTGACTATCACACTTATGACCGCCAATAATCTGAAGCAATCCTCCATGCTTTACTGAGCAACGGAGGAAGCAGGGTGGGGTTCGTTCCCGGGAAAGATGTGGCCGCATGTTTTACGCCCAAAATATACAGGGGCGCTTTCGCCGAGAGAAAGCGCCCCTCCCGCAATTCAAGTACTTATACTCAAGAACCGACACGCTACTCAGAGCAGCGTTGGTCTGAGCAATGCATCATCATACTGCCGTCAGTGACCATGCTTTGGCTGGTAATAAGCCGAGTCTATTCGACATAAAGAACTCCGCTGCATCCGTCAGCCCGTTCGGCTGTTCTCCCGAGCCAGCTTCCAGCGGGCGGTTCAGCTTATTATCCCCCCCCAACGGGGGGGAATAAAGCTACCACATCCCCATCCTTGAGTGGCTGATTGTGTATTGCGGAACCGCAGGCTCCATGCGATACGCCGTTAATGACTAGGATCTTCTGTTCTGCAAGCGGAACACCAAGCTTGTTCAAAAGATCACCGACAGTTGTCCCCTCTTCGAGGGTCATCACCAGCTTTCCTTCTGACGCGCCAGAAGGAAGATACTTCCTGAATTCCATAAACATTCTTACTTCAACGTTCATGACTGAATCCTACTATGCTTATGAGGGGAGAAGAGACGCTCAGTCCTCCAAGCCGGCTCGATATCTGTGCGTGCTGAGACACCGAGGTCATCAGCTTCTCGACAATCGTGTCAATCCTTCTTGTTGATGTAAAGCAGTATCAAATCTGCATCAGTCAGAGCCTCCGTCTTGTGAGGAAAGGAACCATCATAGTAAACCGCATCACCGGCATCAGCCTCGTACACGTCATTATTGAATGAAATTCGAATCTTACCCCTGAGTATGTAAGAAAATACGTAACTCGGGAAGGTGTGTTTCTTGAGACCTTCGCCTTTTTTACAGCCTACAATATTGAAGCTGATATCATCACTGATCAAGCCGTTGTCAGCTACCAGTTTTACCGCCAGTCCATTGGCAGTCAATTCCTTCTGCTCATCTTTTTTTATGTGGACAAAGACTTTCTTTTTGTCTCTAACAAAAGTGTAGATCGGCGTATCGAGAGCATGACAGATCTCAAGCATCAAGATCACGGTGGGGCTGAGCACTCCCTTCTCAATCTTGTGCAGGGTAGATGGACTTATGCCGAGGAGACCTGAAAGCTCCCGCAAAGTTAAGCCCTTTAGTTTCCGGCGTTCCCTGATTTTTTGACCGAGTCGTTCCATAGCGGTGAGCTCCGATAAGGTTAGAGTTGGGTAAGCTCGCTCCCAGATTAGTAATCATACTCGGGTACAGTCTATATCGCCGTACATAGCCTCAGGTATGATCGAAGAACCTTAACGAGGGGAAAAATTATGTGGAGTACTATTCAAGCAAGAACAGGACGTCTTACAGTAATCACATTTTTCTTGGTGCTGTCATAGCACCTAAGTATTTGTATCAAAACAACCAAAGTTGTCAAGTGATTTTCCTAACTAAGATAATTTTCCCGAAGGAAATTCCTGCTGTCTTAGTCCATCCCGATTCGGTCGGACAGAGAAGAGTTTGAAGGAGTTTTATCTCAAGACAGATAATGGCAACTTCTGTTCGCGAAAAGTAGATAAGATTATTAATTTTTTAAGAAGAGGGAGTGGAGTTGCTCGGATGGCTCTCTTGAACAGGTGGAAGCACAATTAGACCTGGTTTTGTTTCGCGAGTAAAATTCTTTTTTCCATGAAGACTAAAACAGCGCATCCGTACCATTCAAGCAGGTTTTTCATGGCTCGGATTTTATGATTTTGTAAAAATGTTTATTTTTGGAAAAAACTTTGACATCGGCAAGATTTTTGTTTTAATAGTTGGTCTTATCATTATTAGTTTCTCCAAAACCCCCTGTGGTTCAATAGCGGTTTGCATCCGCGTGCACGGGTGGATGGGAAAATACATACGCGTTAATCTCACGCAGGGTGTTTATGATGTGAAAGATATCGATGAGGCTTGGCGCCCAGAGACAAAGCTTCCTCTTATGTGCGATGTGTGCTATGGTAATCCGTATATCCGTATAGCCTCATGAGCGTACAGAATTGTGCTATCGTCGCTCTCACATGGGTCGCAGAACACTAAAAAATTCATGCCCGGTAAATGACTCAAACGTGATTATTGATCACGTATCTATCCGGGCAGCGTAAGATTCGAGCACTATGAAAGGTTTTTTCAACAAAATTCTTCGCATCAACGCTTCGACTAAATCATTTGTCATCGAGCCAGTAGCAGATGCTGTGTATCGTGAGTACCTCGGTGGTAAAGGATTGGCCACTCACCTTCTTCTTGAGAATAATCCTCCCGGCATAGATCCCTTTGCACCGGAAAACCGCATTATTTTCGCTGCCGGATGCGTTACCGATACGCGGGTGTGGGGTTCAAGCAGATACGGAGTATTCACCAAGTCACCGCTCACCCGGATATATTCCGAGTCCTACTCGGGCGGAAGCATTTCAATTCCCATGAGCCGAACTGGCTACGACGCCATCATTATCGAAGGTGCGTGTCCGGAGCCAGTGTTTATTGAAGTAACCGATGAAGGAGCTCGATTTCATAGTGCCGCGGACCTCTGGGGAAAAGGTACGTATGAAACTGAAGATCAGGTGCGAGAGAAGATCGGTGCCGAAGAGACTGGTGCAGTGGTCATCGGTCCGGCCGGGGAAAATATGGTGCGGTTTGCTCTCATTGAGAATGATTACTGGCGCTCTTGTGGTCGAACCGGTGTCGGCGCCGTTCTGGGTTCGAAAAAGATCAAGGCCCTCGTCTTCCATGGAAAACAGAGCAGAGAGGTTGCTTATCCCGAGATGGTAAACGCTTCCTACGATGAGCTCGGCACCCGAAAAGATGAAGACGCCCAAGCGCGAAGCCTGAAACAATTCGGCACCGCAATGATCGTCGCATTTACTAATATGGTGCGTGCCTTTCCCGCACAATACTGGTCAGCCGGAACCTGTGCCGGTTGGGAGAACCTCACTGCCGAAAAGATGCTCGAACGGTGCAGGGTCGAATCTCATGCTTGTCCTCATTGCTTCATTGCCTGCGGAAAACTTACCGAAGTGACGCAGGGGCGACACCAGGGCCTCAAGATCGGTGGGCCGGAGTATGAAACTATTTTTGCCTTCGGCGGCTTGTGCCTGATTGACAGCCTTGAAGAAATCATGTATCTCAATGACCTCTGCGACAATCTGGGGATAGACACGATGACTGCCGGTAATCTGGCGGCATTCACCATTGAGGCTTCTCAGCGAGGGAAAATCTCCGAAAAGATCAATTACGGAGACGTCGATGCAATCGCTCAGCTGCTCAGAAAAATGGTGCATCGGGAGGGAATTGGTGCGGTACTGGCAGAGGGTATTGTCTATGCTGCCAAGACCTGGGGCCTGGAAGATCTAGCAGTGCACGTTAAAGGACAGGAACCGGCCGGATATGATCCGCGGATTCTGAAAGGAATGGCGTTGGCGTATGCCACTTCGCATCGCGGCGCATGCCATTTACGATCGAGCATGTTCGGGGCGGAGATCCAAGGTGATCTGACCCCTCAGTCAGTCGATGAAAAGGTAGCTGTCTTTGTGGATACTGAGGAACGGTATGTGCTGATGGACAGCCTGATTCTCTGCCGTTTCTATCGCGATCTGGCAGGCTGGGACCAGCTCGGACAGCTCATATATGCTGCCACCGGCATGTCACTTGATCAAACTGGCCTGAAGAAGATTGCTTCGACTATCATCGACGATACCAGACGGTTCAATATTCAGGAAGGAATCACCAGCAAAGACGACACAATTCCCAAGCGGTTTTTTAAGGAAGGAATCGGGCCGGACAAGGCGGTCATTAGGAAGGAAGACCTGGAGATGATGGTGAAGGCCTATTACCGTTTCCGTGGCTGGGATGAAAATGGTGTACCGCCGGAAAGAAGATGAGTCGACACTCACCACGCTGATTGACCTGTGCTGCGGAACAGAGCTCACTCCAAAGTAGCTCAAGGCTGCAGGGGATAAACTCGTGCAGAACTAAGCCGCAGCTGTATGGATGTGAATATACTGAAGCCTCCTTTGGATAAGCAAAGGGGGCTTTTTCGTTCCTTCACGGAGTGCGTCAAGGCAAGCGTGAATATCTTGAAAATGTCAGACGGAGATATATCCTTGTGGTCAGCGATTTCAGAGGAACATTGGCAGGAAATTTTCCGCATAGAAGAGACAGATTATGCATGAACATAATAAAAAGCACAACCGGCCCACCGTCGGCATGTTTCTGACCAATCTCCATGTCAATATGCCGCTATCGAAAAAGATGTGGCTTCTCTTTAAAAATAACATGAAAAAGATTCTGACTCTCAGCAGCTGTTGCGGTCATCACGGTGAACCCGGATGCTGACAGAGAGATGACGAGTCCACCGGTCGGTGAGACTTCAGTGGCTTTGGTACATTCTTACAGGAAGGCTCTCAGGCATGCATAATACGAAAGCCCGAATATGCTGTGGAGGACGAGCTGTTCGAGCCAGGTCAGGGAGCCTGATTTCCTGCCGAGAAATCCTTGGCCGGAAACGGGTAGGGCGACAAAAAGCATCGACAGCCACAGAAGCGCACTATAAGAAATGACCAAGCCGAAAGAAAGACTGTAGAAACCCAGCAGTACCGATGCCGCGGTATAGATGCTGCCGAAGATTCCGCTTGTTATCAAATGGATGCAAAGGCCTGCGGCGTAAAGGAGTGAGGGATTGTTTTTCAGACGGAGCGTCCGGAAGAAAAAGGAGCCATCAATTATAATGAGGCTGGATTTGAATACTTGAAGGCGGAAAAGAACATCGGAAGATAAGCCCATGATGATGCCGGAAAACACTCCTGAAATAAAGCCGGTCACGATTGGGTGCATAGTTCCTCCTTCTCATTGCAGAGATAACAATGCCGGTGGCATGAAAACAGTAAAACGGCCATAAGGAGCAATCAGAGCACTCTGAGGGTTAACTAGTTCTTTGTCAGTAAGAAGCCCGGAACTGACAAGGATGGGGCAATGGATTGTCGAGAGTTTTCCTCGTGACGCTTTGATTGCCGAGTGGTTTACCTCAAAGCGGATCAGCTTTTCTGACGCCCCATAGCAGCCTACAGCCGGACCAGTAATAAAATGGGTTGCTTCCTCGAGATCCTGAAAAGGTGCCAGATTGGGCACGGAATCGTGATCACTCGTTAATTCGATAGAGAAAGATTCCTCCCAGGTGCCCTCGACACGGTACTGGTCGAAGCGATCATTCTCATAGCGGACATCAACACCCATAGCAATCGAGATCCAAGGAATACTCAGAATTCCAGTAAGAAAGGAGACAAGCGGGGAGGTGATACCGCTTTTGAGGAAGAAAACCGCATGCTTACCGGTTACCGGATCAATAACATAGGTGCGGATATTTGCCTGATCATAGGAGAAACGAAGAAGCGGGAAGATCGAAGAGGTAACGTTTTTGCTCCGAAAGATGACGAGAGAAATAATAGTTTTGTCCTTATAAATGATGGAGAACGGTATCCTGTCGGGAACAGCGGGCCGCAGCCTTTTCTCAGGGATGAGATAGGAAAGGTAAAGAACGTCAAAGACGTCCATCTGTACACGGAAGGAGGGGATCAGATTCATAGGCGTACTTCGTAGTATACTGCACCATAGAAGAGTGTGGTAGTGCAAAAAACGCTCTGAGCTTTTGAAGGAGAAGGCGATGAAAGTCTTTTTGGCCGGAGGAACCGGATTTCTCGGTACCTGCCTCTGCAGGGCCTTCATCAGGCAGGGCCACGAGGTAACCGTACTTGCTCGTAATCCTGGTAAGACCGCAGGCCTTGTCCCAGGCATTCGGGTCATCAGGGGTGATCCGTCAACAGAAGGGGACTGGCAGGAGCAGCTCGCCGGTCATGATGTGGTAATAAATCTTACCGGAACCCCCATCTTTCAGAGATGGACTAAACGGGTGAGAAAATCGATTCTCGAAAGCAGAGTGCTCTCCACCGCGCATATCATTGATGCAATAAGGAGACGGTTGCCGCAGGAAAAGAGCGCTCTCTTTAATGCGTCCGGTGTCGGCTATTATGGTTCCTGTGGGGATGATGTTGTCGACGAAAAAGCTGAAGCAGGCACCACCTTTCTTGCTCGGGTTGCCTCACAATGGGAAGAAACAGCACTCAAGGCGGAAGAGGCGGGTATCAGAGTTGTTCTCTGTCGCTTTGGCATTGTTTTCGGCAGATCAGGCGGGGCTCTCCCGAAGCTGCGGACGCAAGCCCGGCTCCACCTCAACACTCCTTGGGGCAGCGGGGAGCAGTGGTTTTCCTGGATTCACGAAAATGACGTGTCCCGTACAATCGCTTTTCTCTTAGAACATACTGACATCCGCGGCCCGGTTAATGTTAGCTCGCCAGAACCGGTCAAGAACCGTGAGCTGTCTGCAATTCTCAACGACATGCTCAGAAAGAAGCCGTTTCTTCCAACCATACCGGCATGGATAGTGCGAAGCATTTTGGGAGAGTTTTCAGAGGCCTTCCTTACAGGCCAGCGGGTACGTCCTAATGTTCTCACCAGCCATGGCTTTGTTTTTCAGTTTCCAACGTGCAGGGAGGCGGTGGCTGATCTTCTGCACGCCGGGGAGGAATAAGCTCTAATCGATCCTTTGCAGTTCCTTCGGATACCGGTGGGCAAGGTCGACATATAACTGTTTCCCATAGAGCCAGAAGTCCTTATGGCTTTGCTGGACATCTCCGGCAACTGTTCCGGGGACCCCCACCACGATTTTCCCCGCCGGCACACTCATCCCACTCGGCACAACGCATCCTTCCCCCACAATACTCCATTCACCGATTCCCACGTCAAAACTCAACACTGCCCCCATCCCGATGACGGCAAAATCGTCAACACGATTACAGTGAAGGATGGCGCCATGGCCGATAGTTACCCTGGTCCCAATAAAGCTGTGGCCGTTGGGCCGGAGGTGTATGGTCGCGTTCTCTTCTATCGCTGTTCCCGGACCGACGGTGATGCTTCCGTAATCCCCGCGCACTATTGCACCATGGCCTACATAACAATCACTGCCAATGCTGACGTCGCCAATCACCTGGGCCGAATCGCTCACATAAGCGCCTTCCGCCACCCGTGGAACCCGATCTCCGAATCGATATAAGGCCATAACTTGCTTTCTCTCTACTAAGCGACCACATGAACAGGTACGGCACTGCCTTGCTCTCACTCATTATTTTCGGTACCCTGCTTTCCAAGGCTCGCGCTTGTTAGTGAGATAGTCCATCAGGGCTTGTTTGAGCGTATTACACGCCAGGTCGGCACAGTGATCATGCTCCGGAGGAAGACCGCCTGCTGCAGAAATGATGTCCTCTGGGCAAAGCCGCATGGCTTCCTGCACGGTCTTCCCTCTTGCCAGTTCAGAAGCGAGACTTCCTACCACTGCAGTAATGATGCAGCCTTCGGTAAGAAATTTGCTGTCAATAATGCGGTCATCCCTTATGCGTAACGACATCTCCATGGTGTCGCCGCAGCTGCCAGTAGATCTGCCAAGACCTTCTGCATCTGCAATCTGTCCCATGTTGCGCACGGTGAGACTTTGGCCGCCACTCTCCGGATCATCTTCTTCAGTCGGCTGCAGCACGCTTGCTATCAAGCGCTCAAAGCCATTCTGATCCTGGTTGTTCTCATCCATGAATATCAACTCCTTTACCCTTGATACTGGAAGACATGGCACATCTTCTTTGAGCAGCGACTAAAGCAGCAACGTGGCTCCCACACTGTTTAACAGAAACTGAGCGGGCATCTCCCGGGCCATTTCGGTTGTTGCCTTCCAGCCAGTACAGTGCATTGGACACACAACTTCCGGATTGATCTGCTTCAATTCTGCGATAGTCCTCCCGATCACAGCCTCGAACGCCGGTCCGCTCAGATGAAATCCGCCGACAATGGCATATACCTTCTCGATTCCAGTGATTACCTGAGCGTAGCGAATGGTGTTGATAATTCCCGCATGGCTGCATCCTGTCACCACAACCAGTCCCTTGCCGTGGACCGACATTACTATGGCCTGATCATCCAGGAGGTGGTCTTTTTCAATCTTTCCCTTGCGCTCGGCGTAGGCATTGGCCATCCCGTGTTCAAAATCAGTAGTCCGCACGATTTCGCCGGTTACCATCACCAGGCCTGAGACAATCAAAGAGGATGTGCGACTCTTTATAACACGTAGCCCCGCTTCCTGCAACGATGGCTCGGACAATACGGGAAATGCCGTAGTTGTTCCATCCGGATTTACCAGATAGCGTTTCGACAGAAATACATCCGGATGGACCACGAGGGGGAGAGGTTCTTTGCGCTCATGCGCAATATTCATTAAGCCGCCGTGATGATCCATGTGGCCGTGGCTGAGAACCGCTGCTTCAATCTCAGCCGGATCAACTTCAAGCTGTTTGAGATTATAAGCCGCACCAGTTGTCGACCACCCGGCATCCAGCAGCACGGAATGTGATTCGCCCTCGCTGAATACCCGGATCAGAAGTGAAAGGCCGTGTTCGGCAACCAGGGATGGAACAAAGTACCCATCCCGGTAGTGAAGGCATCTTCTAATCCGCTCATCTGAGGGGAGGAGCACATTACAGTAGTTGTCGATAATCGTGATGATCTCCACTCGTTCTGTTTCGCGCAGCATAGGCATGAGCATGTTCCTTTCTCTTGTGATTGACGTCTCGAAGCTCAGGATAAACTCCGTCGAAGGGTGTAGCGTGATCCCGGCCGGCGCCGGACTCAGGATGACAAAAACCTTTTCCGGCAGGCTGTCGGACCGGCTCTGCATCCCCTTTTAGTAAAGGGAATCTTGGATTGACAAGCAAATGGTTGCACTTCAGATCGTTGTTCCCTACCGGGAGCATACCTGTGCCTTTCCACCGAGCCTCCTAGCGAAATCGATCGTCTGAGCGTTTTTCCTGGACCCGCCCTTTTGCTTTTTCCACCCAGCCGACCCGCTCTGCCGGATGGTTATCAAACTCCGGCACATACGGTTTGATATCAATCAGCGGGGTACCGTCAATGATATCTACATTTTCAATATAAAGGATGGTTCCTTCGCGCCTCAAGAGTTTTACCACTGAAAGGCCAAGAGGGTTCGGACGCGTCGGGGCTCTGGTGGCAAACACACCGTGAGGCTCGATATCCAAAAAGGGAATCAGTGTCAGCCTCATATCTTTTACCAGATGGAAATGATACATCAGAATGATATGAGAAAAGCCCTCGAGGTCGTTTAGCCCTTCAGCATACTCCGGCAGCACTTCGACGGTACCCTGAATGCCGGAGGCACCACAGGACTGGATGGGCATTTCCCTGCTGTCTTTAAATGGACTATGAATGATGCCGATGGAGTTGTAGGTAATCTTCATGGCTGCAACACTCTCCTCAAAAAGATTTCAAAAACCTCATCGCACCTTATGGACACAGAGCTGCCTTTTTTCGCAATCGAGGGAGCAACCGGCATCCATGATCGAATCGATGGTATTAAGAAACTGATGAAGGTTTATTTTCTTGTCATTGCTGCTCCACACCGTGGGCATTTTACCTGTGTGCACGGTGTGCCTTGCTGGTGGAGAGCCGTGGCTCCACAGGAAGAACACATGCAGTCTCCTGTCGGTCCCGTTCTCCGCCCGGACCCGCTTCCTTGACTGCGTCTCATTCCTCTTCCGCCACCTGGCCCTCCATCTCCTGAGGACCGGTTCGGTCTTCTCGTAGCATAACTGCACCCCGTTTCACCTCAAAAGTATGGTCTGATTTTGTATCCTATTTAGTGGCAAGTCGTTCCGAAAGAAAGACACTCGTTTTGCCACTGTCAAGAGCAATATCAAGCGGCACGAGCTTATTTTCAAATAACACATTCGTTGAGCTCCTGAATTCATAGCCCTCTGCTTCTTTCGAATCTGTCGTATAAATTTTCAGTTCCAAACGCTCCCCATATTTTCTCTTCATTTCCTCAGCTATCCCGATAGCTTTTTTGCAGCTCATTCAGGCCGGGTTGCCGCTGTGAAATACTATCAATTCCGCCATGACCAAATCCTCCATGTGTAATTGGCAGCCTTATTCAGATTAGTCAACATTGTCCGAACTGAACCCATCTAGACACTGAGATCAGAAGGGCTGCGGACGCACTAGACATCTCCTTTCCTGCTCATGCGGGTATCGGAGCTGTTGGACGGTCTGTACTCTGGAAGTCTTACACGTATTTACCTACGAAACAGCATTCGGCTGGCAACGGTAGAAGCACTCGCCTTTTACCCACGCCCACGTCAGTAACCCCTGGGTTTGCAGCTCCTCCAGACACTTAATCACTTCATTGTCATGCAGGCCCAGTCCCGTGGAAACGTCATGGATAGTGCATGGACGTCGCTGCAGCAGGCGTAATACATCTCCATAGTCGTGCTTAAATGCAGGAGGTTGATGATTAATGCAAGAATCGGCGATAACCTCTGCCTCAGGTGTAAAGAGGGCTGCGAACTTCTTCAGCTTCTCTTGGTTGACTGAAGCGGCGTATTCTTCTGCAGGTGGCCGGCTTACTGTGTTCAGGTGAACTCGTGTGGGGTTGATCCTCTTTACGTGTTGAGCCAATTTCCGCACCTCTGCCGGCATGTCGGTGTGTCCGGCCAGTAAAAACACTTCCAGCCAGTAGTCGCCGGCGAATTCTTCCCGGAAAGCAATAAGCCCTTCCAGCATCCTTTCGTAGCCGATATCCGGATGCGGCCGGTTGATTGATTGAAATAACGAGGAGTCACCGGCGTCCAGGGAGGGAACAATCAGGTGTGCTGCCGCAAGTTCCCGGCGCAGGTCAGGTTGCCAAAGCAACGATCCGTTTGTCAGAACTGCTATCGGAATCTTCGTTATCGAGCGAATACGGTCAATCAGCTCGCCGATACGGACATAGAGCGTGGGCTCACCCGATCCGCTCAGCGTAATGTAGTCCGGTTGGTCAATAAGCCTTTCCTTTACTTCCGCAACCACTTCCTCCAACGGCATCCATTCCTGTCGATTCACTGTCCTCGTGGTAGTGCGGCCGAGCTGACAGTAGATGCAATCGTAGGTACAAGTCTTGTAAGGCACCAAGTCGACCCCGAGAGAGCGTCCCAGCCGTCGTGAAGGAACCGGTCCGAATACATACTGCGCCATCGTAAATCTCTATGCGTTTCTATACTGATTCATTTTTCGAAATGTTGGCTTTATCACCGATAGTGACAGTCCTGAAGGGCAAAAAAGAGAACTGCGCGAATGCCATCAACACCTTATAACACCAAAAATAATTTAGATGCAACCGGTTATGAATTGCCACGAATGATGGGTTCATTGCGACTATCGGTGAGCGGTTTGGCCGTTTGCGGAACAAGGTTATTGTGCCTCAACCGCATACTGATACCTGCCGACATCACCGTTACCACGCTATCGAGGGAAGCAGTCGTAAAAACACCTGAACTCCCATTGGCATCGCTACCCAAGTCCCGGTTGTCATCATTCCTGCTGTTCCCGGAAACTCAGGACCGAACCTGCCTGAGATTCGAAGAGAACGAGGAATAAGCTCTGGTGGATCTGTGTCGCCTAAGCTGTAATCGCCATTGCGGGTCGTAGTCACGACAATAATGTCGCTATCGGAACTCCGGAGGTTTTCCCGGTACGCATCATTGGCGTATTCACCAGCATCCCTAAGTCCATCGGCATTAAGATCATTCCAAACCAGGCCCTCAATAGAGCTGACCTGCTCTTGTGCTGAAAAGTACGCGGTCACTGATCGGGCTCTACTCAGCACAAACGTGGCTGGGTTGGAGCTTCCACTGGCACAGCCGCTCCAGCACTTAAATGCATATCCTGAGGCTGGAATCGCCTCAATGGTGACATTGGTCTTGCGGCTAAAAGTATAAGTAAACGGATACGATGGCGGCATCTTGCCGTTTACTGAAACAGCGCCGCTGTTTGAAATGCTGACATCCACGGTCAGCGCCACCTTTGAGCGTTTTCAGCCGGCCTCAGCTTTTGCATCAATGAACGGCGAAATTGCTACTAATGTTATGGAAAACATCAGCCATACAGAACGAGCCGAGCGCCGATATGTATTCATAGGATTCTTCCTGCTCGTTGCCCCAAAAAAAGAAGCCTCTGATTTTTTCCGTCGAGTATCAAATCCGGTACAACAACTCCTCCGCCAGGTCGCGGGGCATACCGACCACGAGCCGGTCCCGGCCTATTTTGCCATAACTCCGTGAATCAGGACATCCAAAAGACAGGCATATTTGTCTCGTGAGATGGGCCCGCGCTACAACAGCCCCGCAAGCAGCCATGAAAGTCGATACTTCTGCGGCCAAACAGGTTCCCTGAAGGCGTTGCCACAAGCGAATGATCTTCATCGTCAATTCAGGTTGAGCCAACGAAACGATCACCTCGGAATTGTTGTTCGTTCCAATCGTAATTCCTGTGATCTTCTCCTGAAGGTAAGGTGTGGATCTGATAATTGATCTCACTGGATCCGCATCCATTCCAGTCTTGCTGGTCATGGTTTGGACCAGTGTTTCGTCATTATCGTCCCATCCGAAACTTCGTTGGCCACCGGGGCAATTCAACAACTCCTTCGTAAGCGTAATAGGCCTGGTTTGTGCCTCTGCAATAGCTTCGCAAAATCGCATCGGCCGTTCGACAAGATCCCCCTTCGGAAGCTGACCCTTATGAAACCGCACCCCTACCCACCGTCCGCCTAAACGCTCTTCGAGACCTCTTGCACAACTCATTCTATCGTATCTCCTGTTTGCTTTTGTTAGAAATAAGGTATTGAGTACTGAGCAGGTACGGAATCTATATCGGCAGGGAAATAGCCTCCACGGGACATTCGTCTACGCAGAGCCCGCATTCCGTGCACAGACTTTCGTCTACCCGGGCTATTTCCTGCTCCAGGGTAATAGCCTCCACCGGACAGATATCGACACATGTCCCACAGCCGGTGCACTTTTCTTCATCCACTAATGCTGCCATGTCTTGAACGTCCTCCTGTTTTCTCTATTATTCCAAGCCCATTCTGCGCTTATATTGTTTCACCTCATCGAATTTCCGTCTGATTCGGAAGGCGATTAAGTGCTCAAGCGATTCAGGCAGATTGCATAGTGCCTCATACGATAGAGGTGTGGTGCCGGGTCAATTGCCCCGGCACCTGTCTTTATTATGCTTCTTTTGGCGAGGCTCCGGCCTCGAGTTCATCGATCCGGGCGCGGACATCCTTCAGAACCTGATCAAAGTACCTGGCTTGTTCCTTAAGGCTATTTAGTTCCTCTTCCTGTACGATACCAGAACCCCACGGGGCTGGTGGTGACATCCAACGAATACCCCCTCCCGGCCCGTAAAACCCGGCACGCTGCCAGCCAGTCAAACCGGTTGCATAAAACCGGTTACGCCAGCCTCGACCGCCTCTGTTCCAGCCCCGGTAGCCTCCGCCGAAACCGTTATACACATATCCGGGTACTCCTGACCCAGAGCAGTACCCTCTCCCCCATCCCGTCATCGGGCCCAGACCTGCTGGACCGGTTCGATCTCCACCTGGCATAGTACACCTCCTATTGTTGTAATACACACGTTACCTCGGAACCGAATGCTTTATGACGTGATCAGCTCCACACGTGTCATCGCCCGGTTCCATTCCTTGACCCCCTGCTGTTATGGCAGCCGGGCGTCGTTGCTATCTCCGTCCATCTTTGATCTAAAAATGCCCTCCTCGCCGTCGAGTACGAATTCGGTTGTGTCGCCCCTGGCACCCTGGCATAGCAAATGCCTTAGCCGATTGTTCATTCTTAAGACTACCGGTAAGAAAAGCGTCCAGTACGTCTGCAACTGGTCCACACACGAAATCGAAGACCCGAATACCAGACAATGTTAGACTTCGATCGAGACTATCCGAAACCGCACCACAGATGAGGACATCGACTTCGAGTTCAACAAGCTCCTGTGACCGCAAGAGTGGTCCATACTGATGCAGGAAGATCTTCTTGCGTTCCACCTCACGGCCGTCTTCCACCTTTACCAACAACAAAGAGCTGGCGACATCAAATACTGGAACGATTCTATTGTGCCAATACGAGAGTGCAATATTCACAATCCTGAATTAAGCAAAGTCCGTGCCACATTGGTTTCTATCAATTAAGCCATTGTTATAGTGCATCTTTTTGTCTAAGAGCCGTTTATTCATGAAATGTAATAGGGCATTTTGCAAATATTTTCATCCCATCATGTTGCAAGATGCATGATTATTTGTTAGGTTTTCATTGTCACCTTATCTTAGGAGGGCGCAGCAGATGCGAAACAAGGACAATCAGCATCCGCAACGCGACACGATCCTTGAATCTATTAACGAAGGAGTCTTCACTGTCGATTTACAGTGGCGTGTCACCACCTTTAATCGGGCTGCTGAACGCATCACCGGAATAACCCGCGAGGAGGCTTTGGGCAGGCCGTGCTGTGAAGTCTTTAGGGCCAATATCTGCGAAAAAGCGTGCGCTCTGAAACGCACGATCGCGACCGGAAAACCGCTGGTTAATGTCACGGCTCATATTATCAATGCAGCTGGACGGCGTATCCCAATCCGCGTCTCCACCGCCCTGCTCACGGGAGGAAACAATGCGGTCATCGGCGGCGTAGAGACCTTTCAGGATCTCAGCCGGGTCGAACAGCTTCAGAAGGAGCTTGCGGCTCATTACACTTTCGAAGATATTGTGGGGCGAAGTCCACTGATGTCCGGCCTTTTTGACATTCTTCCCCAGATTGCCGAAAGCAGCAGCACAGTCTTGATCGAGGGAGCGAGCGGAACCGGCAAGGAACTTTTTGCCCGTGCCATCCATAACCTCTCGGCTCGTCGGCACCAACGCTTCATAGCAATCAACTGCGGCGCGCTACCGGACACCCTGCTGGAGTCCGAGCTTTTTGGCTATAAAGCCGGTGCCTTCACCGACGCGCGCCGAGACAAACCGGGGCGCTTTGCTTTGGCGAATGGTGGAACGATTTTTCTAGATGAGATTGGTGATATTTCACCCGCCATGCAGGTCCGACTGCTGCGGGTGCTTCAGGAAGGTTCTGTCGAACCGTTAGGTGCGGTGGAGCCGGTAAAGGTAAATGTGCGCGTTGTTGCGGCGACAAACAAGAATTTGAGTAAGCTGGTGCGGACCGGCAAGTTTCGCGATGACCTGTTTTATCGGATCCGGGTGGTCCATCTGGTGCTTCCCAGTCTGCGGGAGCGGCGCGAGGATATACCCCTGCTCATTGATCACCTGGTGACCAAATTCAACAACCGCCAGGGCAAGGACATCGCGGGCGTGTCAGACGAGGTCATGGCCCGGCTCATGCAGCATGATTATCCGGGCAATATTCGAGAGTTGGAGAACATCATCGAGCAGGCTTTCGTGCTTTGCCGCGGAAGTCTCATCGAGCTGCATCATCTTCCGCCCGAATTGCATCCTGTAGGCCGCCCGGCATCGAGTGAGATCCATGGAGCGATGACGTTGAGATCAATGGAACGGTATCTGATTGCTGAAGCTTTGAGCCGCCATCAGGGTAATCGCCGACGCGCTGCCAAAGTCCTGGGGATTGACTGCAGCACCCTCTACCGGAAAATTAAGTCGCTTCATATTGAAACTCCGCTTAAAGACGGTCGAAGCAGTACCGTCTCAGGGGTAAGACGCAAATAAGGGTAGGAGAGACCGGACGATCAGAATTGCTCTTCAGCGGTTCGGCAGAAAAATGCACAGGAACAAAGAAGTCGATATACCATACTGTTAATGATCTTCCAGCGAAAACCGGGACCGATGAAGAGCCTTTTGCCTTGCTCAGCTTCCCAATGGGCAAAAGCGATTCAGCGACAAGAGAGGCGCTGCTCCTGCTACGGTAACGCCGTAGAACACCGCAGGCTTATCAGTCAGAAACTCTCTTATGGTATCATTCACCAGTGTGCTTCCGGTTACCACTAAGAGGTCACACCACTTCGTGTTCTCCCCAACACACGATGGGTCTTGTATGGTTACGCCGAACTTCGTCTGGCCGATATTGCTCTCATCCAGGTCGGTTATCCGCACCGAAAAGTCCTGCGCAAGTGCTTCCGCCATGCGTGGCTGAAAGCCGACCAGAAAGATTCGCGGACAGCCATATTCGGCGTGAATGTGCGCGACCAACCGCTGGCTGCACTCCTGAGGCGCGCGATCCTTGCAGTGTACAGTACCCTCGGCAACTCCGGCATAACGCATGACCGCATTCAGTGTGGATATGAAAATAGCCCGCCGAAAGTTGTTGGCCAGATTCATTTCCACGACCTCGTTTACCGTACCCTGGTAGTTGCCGAACCTATCGGTAAACGCATGGCCCCGAGCTCCCCGAAAGCAGGCCTCCATCATGCGCTCCCGCCCCTTTAAGATCGGATAGTCCTTTTCTTCAGGGTTGCCGATAGCTTCTTCCGGGGAGAGGGTTTGGGCAACCACCATAACCTCTTCGGCGCCCCATTGTCGTTGCTCTACGATATTTCTCAACTTTTCTTGCAGTAATGCATACATCATTCAACCTCCGGTAAAGGCTTTTATCCATCGTAGCCGCAGGACCAGAAACAACTCTTTCCCAACGGCCACTTCCATTTCTTCTCCCACATCTCTCGGCAGTTCGACCAGGAATGCCGCCTCTCCCACTTGTACCGTGAGCCGGAGCAGGAAATCTTCCGAAAGCACCTCGACTACCCGGCCCCGCAAGGTATTGATGTCCGGCCCTGGAGGGGATTGGTTATACACCATGATGTGGCTTGGCTGAATGGCGATTTTCGAAACCCGATTCTCGTGGTGATGAATTACAATGGGTATCCCTTTGACGCCGACTTCCATGAAGTCATGTCCCAGCGGCCGCACATAGTCACAGTCGAAAATATTCGGTTCACCTATAAAAGTAGACACGCCCTTTGTGCGAGGGGTGAAAAAAATTTCCTGGTAGGTTCCGACTTGCTCCACCCGACCCTGATGCATGACTGCAACCCGGTCGCCCATTTCCTCAGCTTCGGAAAAATCATGGGTAACGTAGAGAGTAGTAATCGCCAGCTGCTTCTGGAGGCGCCGGAACTCCATCCGGAAGTGCTTTGAAAACCTCATGTCGGTGCTGGACAGGGGCTCGTCCAGCAAGAGCACTCGCGGACAAATTGCCAGAGCCCGGGCCAGTGCTACCCGCTGTTTCTCGCCGCCGCTCAATGTTTTCGAATAGCGGTGAGCAAGGTGCTCTATCCGCATGAGATGAAGCAGTTCGTCGACCCGCTGCTGAATTTCCCGTTCTGATGTCCCATTCGATCGCAATCCATAAGCGATGTTAGCTTCGACATTGAGATGGGGGAACAAAGCCAACTGCTGAAAGAGGTACCCGATGGCTCGGCGCCCGGGAGGAAGTGCGTCTATCGCGACATCATCAAAGAATACCGATCCTTCATGAGGAACAAGGCCGGCAATGGCGTTAAGAAGTGTGGTCTTTCCCGCTCCGGTTGGTCCCAGAAGAACCAGTAGCTCCTTGTCGTTAACCGTCAAAGTTACATCATCGAGGACATGGTTGGTTACTGCTTTAAGGTGTATGTCCGGCATTCTTCGGTCCACGTGTGAGTGAGTTTTAATTCCACCATGAGAAAAAGACGCTCGAAGAGGAAGCAAAGCACCGAAAGCATCCCCAGGCAGACTATGACGATATCGATGCGGATCAGACTTTGAGCCTTCATCAGAAGTGCTCCGATACCCGTGGGAATAGCGACCATTTCCGCGGCAACGATAACCCGCCAGGCCATGCCCGCCTCCAATCGCAGGCCGGTGAATATACTGGGAAGGGCCAGCGGAAGAATCACGGTCGTCAATATTCTCGTTTTAGAGGCTCCAAGCACCTCCGCAGCCTTGATGTAGTCTGCATTGACTCCGCGAATTCCAGTAATCGTGTTGTAAAGAACGGGAAAAAACGAGCAGATGAAAATAATTGCGATCGGCAGAAGCTCGTTGATTCCAATCCAGAGCATCAAAATCGGAAGCCAGCCGATTGCCGGGATCGGATACAGCAAACTGAAGAGCGGGTGAAAGCTGCGGTTGAGCGTCTCCTTGCACCCCATCGCTATCCCCATGGCGATGCCGGCACTGGAGCCGATGGTGAAGCCAGTCACAACCCTTACCAGACTCTTGAGCACATGTTCTGCCAGCATGCCGTTCAGAATTAAATAATAGCCCTGCTGCACGACCACGGAAAACGGTGGCAGGAAGAAGTGCCCTGAAGAGGCGCCTGACCGTGCTCCGATCTCCCAGGCGGCTACCAGCACCAGCAGGGGAACGATGCTCCAGAGGCTGAATAGACTGCGTCGTTTATTCATTGTGGATCCACCGCAAGTCTAGTACGTCTTCCGCCTGAAAGCGCACTGGCATGTTTCCCAGCTTCACCAGATAGTCGATCGTGGCTTGCACCGCTGCCGGGTCAAGATCGGTTGTGCAAGCCAGGCTTTTGGTAAGCGACCGGAATACCACCTCGGGAAGAACCTCCTGCCCTTTCACTATCGCTGCTGCCTCTAACGGAAAAGCCTGTGCTCCGGCCCGGGTCAACTCCGACGCAACGATTGAGGCAGCATCTTCCGGATGATCCGTCAGCCAGTGAGTCGCGCGGTCGGTAACTCTCACGAGCTTTTCAACCACTTCAGGGTGTTTTTTGAGCAACTCATCAGTGACCACTAAAACACTTCCCTGCATGTTGGGCCACAAATCCTGGGCCCTTACGAGGACTGTGAATCCCTGCGCTTCCGCCATCGTGGGGTACTGTTCACTCATCAGCGCAGCATCGAGCTGACCGGCACAGAGGGCCATAAGCTGTTCCGGGGGGCTCATGCGTCTGACATTGTCCAGTACCTTGGTGCGGTCTAGGTGATACATTTCGATCAGCTTATGCAGAAGCGCATCGGTTGGACTGCCTTCGCGCGCGCAGCCAATGCGAATCTGCGGATGTTCCAGGTCCCTAACACTCTTTATGGTTACTGGATCAACAGCGAGACTATAACCATACTTGTGTGTTCCTGCCACAATTTTCAGCGGCGCTCGTCCATTGGTATAGGCGGTTATCGCCGGAATCAGACAAAGGTATGCCGCGTCGATCCCTCCATTGACCAAGGCGGCTGCCAACGCTACTCCGGTAACGTAACTGTCGAAGCCCTCAATGATGATTCCTTCTTCCTGAAACCACCCCTTGCTTTCGGCAATATAGAAGCAGGCAGCGTGGCTGTTGAACTCTACCGCCAGCCGTATCGGTCGGGATGAAGATTGAGGATCAAAACTCTCAACAGTTCTGTTTCCCCAATGCATCAGAATGGCTGCCACTCCAAGGGCAAGAGCAATCGTACCGGCCGTGACTAGAATTGTCTTCCCTGACTTCTGTAGGACCATACTCAATCTCCGCTATTGTACCAGATCAAACGAGCATTCGTGCGACCACTGAAAAAACAGCCAGGTAGCCGGCTCGGACGACGCCTGCTTTTTCGCAAACTCATCCGGCCAGAAGCGTCCCAATCCGAATTCAAAGCGGTCCCCGTGCGGAAGCGACACTTGGGTGACAAGGTCCACCTCTTCTCCCACTTCCTTTCCGGATTTTCCGGTCGGGTCGCGGTATTCGCTCGGGTTGAGGTACCAGGCGTCCTTCCGCTCCGCCAGCCCGAAACGATGATACTCGACCTTGACATATAGCCACGGCTTCGGCCGCAGTTCCATGCCAATTTCGGTATCTTTCAGATTCATCCACTGAAACAGGTTCATCCGGCCGTACATTTTGTCCCGCGCTCCAAACACGCCATCGAAGGTTTCGTGGTCACCGTCCTCAGGGTTACTGTCGCCGGAGGCATAGCTATAGGCGATGCTGATTTTCGGCCGAAACCGATTTTTGAAGCTATATCCGATTGAACAGTGATATCCATAAGCATCGATATCATCTTCGGAATAGTCTCCCTGTTGAACAACCAGCGTGCAATCCACATCGAGGCTGTTTTTGCCGCTCCAGGAAGTCCGTGTTCCTAGATACCAGGAATCAAAATCGCCGAGTCGGCTGTTTTCGCCTTTGTATCGCTCATGATCATCCACTTTGCTAACCCCAAATGGTTCTAAATACAGAGCACCGAATCGTTCAAGCTGAAATCGGCCGTAGACGGCAGCACCTTCAAATCCATGACGGTGAGACAAGCTGAATGTATTCGGCTCATGAAGCATAGTACGGCCATAGAAAGCATCAATGAATCCGGTACGGAGTGTATAAGAAGCCCTGGCCGCATCCCAGATCCACCGTCCGGTGTTGCCCCATTCGCCCGGACCGAACACCCGGTTATTGCCGTAAGCAATCCGCTGCCTTCCTACTTTAACAGTGAGGGGAAGCGAGGACAGTGCTTTTACATCAACAAACGCGTCCCCGAGCTCCCAACGATCTTTATTCGGATTATTCTCCAAGCCGAACTTCCGGTCATAAAATACACCATCACTCAGCGCTACATCCCATGCTTCCGAATCCTGGAGCCAAAGGGAACAATGGAGGCGATCTGATGGCATCCAATCAAATCCTGCCCGAAGCCGGCCCAGCAAAAAGCCGTCCTCCGAGGATCCACGGGGAGGATCATCGCCAAAATACTTCTGATTGAAATGATGCTGAAATTCATAACGGAGCCGGAATTCGCTCCCGAATGTCAGCAGGCCGGCCCAACTCGATGAAGAAAAGAACAATACGATAATACCGGTGACTACGGAGAACCAAAAAACAGAGCGCATCATTATTGAGAATACCTGTTAGGACAATCCTGCTATAACGAGCGGCAAAAAAATCCATGCCGCACAACATCGTGGTGCATTACCGTTATACCAAATTTCCATAACGGTCAAGAAAAAAATCGTCCTAACGATGAATCAGGTATGGGACGAGAATCCGATTACAGATCGGTTGAAACAAAAAGTCGCCGGCGCAGCGCGTCCGCATAGGCACAATACGTTGGTCATCGCAATCACATGTGCGAGCTGCGCCACCAACGAAAGCGATTTTTTTGTCGTCCGGGAATTTCTCGCCGAGGCAGAAATACTGCGGCCTTTCTGCGTTGAACGCAACCGAGCTGACTAGCTCAGTGCTTCCAGTACCAGGTCCGTCAGGTACGTAACGGTTTTACCTTTTTGTTCTTTACGAGCAGTGTACTTGATATTAAATGAGCAAAACGGACAAGAAGTAACCAGTGTTTCCGCTGGAGCATGCTCAATCACCTGCAGAGCGATCTGATGCGATAAATCCCGATACACAGAGCGGATACCTGCTCCTGCGCCGCAACAGGACGCCTGGTCGCGGTTGGCTGCCATCTCCCGAACCTCCACTCCGCACAGTTGTAATATTTCCCGGGGAGGGTCAAAAACCTTCTCCTTTCTTCCCAGACGGCAAGGATCCAGGTAGGTGGCTACCCGATTCAGTTTTTTCGGCTCAATCCCCTTGTCCATTATCAGAGTCGGAAGCATTTCAGCGACATGAACGGTCTCAAAGGTTAACTGCCCCAGAAGACGCGGATAGTACCTCTTGAAACAGTAATAACAGCCGGCGCACGCTGTAATTACCCGCCGTATTCCCCGATTGCGGAAACGTTCCTGATTTTCTTCAAACTTCTCCTTGGCCAGATCCCATCTGCCCGCATTATAGAAATAGATGCCGCAACAGTCTTCATCCTTGAGCATCATGAAGTCGACTCCAAGCTTTTTCAGTACCAGATAGGAAGACCGGGCACTGGCCGGAACAAGATAGCACGAGAGGCATCCCGCATAGAAAACTGTATCGGATTCATTTGTGGGAAAAGCATCCGGCAGCCACTCCCAGCGCTTGTCCGGATCTCCGTTTGCAGCATTGCCCTTCTTGAGGATGCCCTCCATAACGTTATTCTGTTGATCAAGGGGGCCAAGTCCCTTTACCACTAAGTCCCTTCGGCAGCAATCCATGATTTCGGATACCTTTATTCCTTCCGGGCAGATTACCTCACAGAGGCCACACTGAGGACAGGTGTAAAGCGATTCTATCTCTTCAGATGAAAGAACTGTATCTCCGTTGCCAAGCTTTCCCGTCACGCTGAGACGAAAAAGAGGAGTGTACGTGTTCTTGTGCGAAGCTTTATAAGTCGGGCAAACATCAACACACATTCCGCACCGGGTGCATCGTGTGATCTGCTCCATGATGTCCTGGCTAAGACTGTTAGAAAACATGAGCATTGTTCCTTGCCGCGCAGTTATCCTGATGGGAGTAGCTTTTTGCGATAATATCGGGAATTCAATGCACCGGCGGGGTTGTGCGCCAATACGCGGTCTTTCACCACCAGCGTGGTTACCGGAGCTTTCGAGTATTGCGTGAATAGTATATCGTGACCGATACACAGACCGACGATAATATTTAAGTCCGTCTTCTCTTTTTCTAGAATCATAGCTTGCCCGATGGGATTGCAGGTGGCTTCGTAACGGTCGGTTTTTATTCGCGCCAGGCCCAAATCTCTTTTGTCGATTCCGCACACTTTACAGCATACCGAAGAGACGTGGAACGATTGCTCCAATATTTTTCCAAGCACTCTTGCTTCCTCTTCCAGGCCTATACAGAACGCAATCCCCAAGCGACCAAAACCCATTCCCTGTGCAAACGTTATCAGTTCTTCCACTCGGGTAAGTTTCATGTAGTGGCATGCCTCGATACCGGAAGCTGTCTTCATCAGCTTTTGGTTAGATACTTCCGAATACCTGTCAACCACCAGCTCTTTGATTCGGGTGCAATCCTTGCCGGTATAACAGTCTTTTTCATCACAGGTGCTACAGCGCATTTAACCGTACCTTCTTACTATGGCTCACCAGCCCTTATCTTGGGAACATTGTGTTTTTATTTTCCGGCCTGGTCATAGATGACGGATCCCTCTCTCTGCTCACGACCCTCTGAGATCAGGCGTGAAAGAGAAGAGAGAGAATCAACCCTATTGCTCTGATCACTACTGACGATATCGTAAAAAATCACCCTTACAGCGCAGGGACGACGAGCTGACGGCCAGCCATCTCTTTGTCGATGGAGAGTCACCTGCTAGAGGGGGAATGAGGGGGATGTGTAGTCACTTCGAAATTCACCCCGGCCTTCCTTTACACAAGGAGGAAGCAGACGACTTTTTACGACTCCATCAGATTACATGCTGGCTTCCTTTATTCCCCGGTCTCTGCTGTAAAGGCGTTGATCCTGAAGTTAGCCTTGGTGATGTAACCTTTGAAGAACCGCATGCCTCCTCCTTCACTCACGATTCGAGCAATGCCTGCCGGGTCAGTGATGACAACGCCGGAAAGAAGTGTAACGTGATGGGAGGAGAAGATACTGGGAAGAAGAAGGGTGGAAGCGCCGAGCAACACGACCTCGCGGCATTGAGCGGCAGCAGCAAGGAGGGAGTCGATTGTTCCGTTTATCAAGGATGTCGAGGTAATCAAAGCAACATCGCAGTTCGGCAGTTCCTTCTGTGCCAGTTCCGAAGGAAATAACCCTGGGGCGCGCTGAACCACTTTTTCAAAGATAAACAACTCCTTCACCGTTTTTTTGAGCGCAGGTATCAAAGGACCAAAGAATCCCACCATGCCGACACGGTCTTCTTTCCGAAGTTCCAGCACACTCAGGATATCTCCTGCGTTTCCTACATCACGGTTTACCAGCGCGTTAGCAACCGCCACCCCTACTGATGACTCGATCAATCGTGCGCTGCCCATATAGCCGAGGAGATCATGAGTCGATTTTCCTACCAGCGGCCTCATGCCAATAAAAATGCTGCAGCCCTCAGAGAGATTCTCCTTAAAAGTATATGCCACGCCGGCATTGCCATCCTCCAACAGAACCGCGGTGTACCCCAGACCAATGCGGACGTCGGCAATTCGTTGTTCCGGATAATGGGTACGGATATGGCGGCAAATATCATCAGCTATCATGTTCCCCTCAACAGTTTTCGGCAGAATCCCACCCTTTGGCTAAGAGACTCAGTACCGTTCCGCTTGGCATCAAACAATACGGATCAGGTCGCACTGCACATTCATGGGCCTGGTGCCTTCTCGAATATGCGCCAGTCTTAGTCTTCTTCCAGAAGCGTCTCGACCACCATTCTGGCGATATTGCCGCAGTTGCGGCAGCAGGTTTCAAAGTTCGGACTCTCCACAAACTTCATGATATCATCCGGCCCCTTTATCGCCATGCCGGTTAACTCACGGCAGCTCACCGTACCTCCACACGCCTCCACACAACGGTCGTAGAATGCTCCTGCCGCTGCCTGCGCCGCCAGTACCCGATCGAGATCCCACGTGTTGAACTCATCCCACGGCCGGCCATATTTAGTTGAAGCCATACCCAGGCACATCACCCCGCCTACCACCGCACCACACAGCCCCTGTTTCATCCCCAGTCCACCGGCAAACGGAAAGGCTGCTGCAAACAAAGCCTTTTCCTGCATGCCCAGTGCATGCAGTACCCCCCGCATGACCGCCTGCGAACATCCGTGATAGGTTTTCTCAAAATTGTAAGCCATCTCCTGCGCGGCCTGAGCCAGAACGTCCTTTTGCTCTCGTAGCATGTCGTGCCTCCAATTTTATAAAAATATCGTCACCGGTATCCCTCGTTGATACTCAACACAAAAACGCAGGATGCTCTTTCCACATCAGCGAGGAAATCAGCACCTACGGCTATAATCACTACAGCGATTCTCCACTGCCGCATGCCGCGGATTTCAGCAAAGCGCCTGAATTTTCTCTGTGCTTTAGGGATAGCCTATCCCTTGGTTTCGGGTGCCGCTCAGGTGATGCCTATTCCTTCGGGTGCATCCGGGTCGGCTACGCAGTTGAAAAGCGACTGGAGCCGCGTGGGATTGCCGGCCTGGCACTTCGGGCAACGTGGCTCGATTGGTTCCTGACAGTCCAGCTGCACGATCTCAAATACTTCTTTGCACTGACTGCACTCGTACACATCGATGGGCATATCTCTACCTCCGTCTTTCACGGTTTCTCGTGCTTTGCCCATTATACAAAGCACGCTTCGATTAAGCCAGTGCTTTCCTTATCGTCTCCCAGAGCATTCTGATCTTAGAAGAGATCATCACGTCTGGTCTGTACTCTATTACTGTTTGTCCTGCCACCATCGCTTTTGTCACTAGAGGTTCATACGGAATTTCGGTGGCGATCTCAAGACCGTTGGCTGCACAGAATTGCCTGATCATCCCGGTGTTCTCCGGGCTGATATCGGCTTTGTTCACACAGACTATAGCTGGAACGCTGAAATGACGGGCTACTCCCACGACTCTTTGCAGGTCATGAATTCCCGAGAGCGTCGGCTCAGTGACCACCAGGACCAAATCAACGCCGGTAATGGAAGCGATGACCGGGCAGCCGATTCCGGGTGGGCCATCGATGATAATGAGATCCTTCCCTTTCTCTTCCCCCAGACTGCGCGCTTGCTGACGCACCGCGTGCACCAACTTTCCCGAGTTCTCTTCGGCAATGCCAAGTTGTGCATGTACCAGTGGGCCGAACCGGGTTTCCGAAATGAACCAGGTCCCGCAGCGGTGTTCCTGCATAGTGATAGCCTGCACCGGGCAGACGTGCACACAGAAACCGCAGCCTTCGCATGCAAGATAGTCAATTAAAAATCTCTTGCTTGCGTTCTTGATTGCGTCAAAGCGGCACGATTCCATACAAAGACCGCACTCGGTGCAATGCTCGTTATCCAGGACGGGAACCTGGCCGCCGTAGAACGGTTCTTCGCGGAGAACGGAGGGATTAAGGATCAGATGAAGATCGGCTGCATCAACATCGGCGTCAACCATAACATGATTGGTTGCTAAGGACGCTAATGCTGCCGTGATAGTAGTCTTGCCCGTGCCGCCTTTGCCGCTGATGATTGTCAGATGCTTCATGATCGCCTCCACTCGGCTATGGCTTGATAAAGCCTGCAGAACCGATCCCTATACTCGGGGAATGCGTCTACAAGCGGAATTCCTCGTGCATAGGATTCGGCGATTCGGCGATCAAACGGAATTTCCATCAAGATCGGAAGATGTTCCTGTCTGCAGAAATCCCAGGTCTCCCGAGTGCCTACATCCGCCATATTGATCACTACCCCGCACGGGATCTTGAGCGCTCGTACCATTTCCACGGCTAATTTCAGATCATGCAGGCCAAATGGGGTCGGTTCGGTCACGAGAAGACAAAAATCACTTCCTATCGCCGACTGTACCACCGGACAGGAAGTTCCCGGAGGGCAATCGAGAAGAGCTGTTTTATGATCATTGAGGTACTGTTTCTCTTTCCTGATGAGCGGCGGCGCCATAGGCTCGCCGATGTTCAGGCGGGCATGAATGAATTCAAGATCCCGTGCAATCCCTTTTTCAATAACTCCGATCGTCCGATCGTTCTCAACGATTGCGTTTTCCGGACACAGGGATGAACACGCACCACAGCCGTGACAAAGCTCCGGAAAGGTCAGTACCATGTCCTTGATTACCACCAGAGCATGGTATACGCAGACCTTGGCGCATAAACCGCAATACGTGCATCGGCTAGTATCTATCTCAGGAACCGGAATTCCTACTGAAATTGTTTCCTTAATTTGCGGCTTGAGGAATAGATGACCGTTCGGTTCCTCTACATCGCAGTCCAGGTACTGGACATCTCCCAGTGAGAGTGCCAGACTGACTGCTATCGTGGTCTTCCCGGTTCCTCCTTTACCGCTGGCGACTGCAATTTTCATCATGTTTTACCATCGTGTTTTAAGCAATTCTTGTACCAGCCTCCGGGCCAGGAGTGACAATATAGATTTCCTCAATCTTCACGATCAGGATTCCCTTTGACTTTAAAGAAATATTGATCCGCTTTCCCCGCTCCTCAATCCATCGTGCCGTTTCCTCAAATCGCTGTCCCGAGGTTTCAATCGTGACCACGCCTTTGAGCTGATACCCTTCGAGCTTGTCCCATGCCGTAACCGCCACGCGGGGATTTTCCTGTACATTCTTCAGGGTCTTGTTAAGAAACTGATCGGATATCAAAATCGTCTCATCATCAAGTACCTTTTTTGCGTTTACCGGCACCACGTTGGGAATGCCGTCCTTGGTTGCAGTAGCCAGCGCCGCGGGCGCCTGTTTTTCAAGAATCTCTTTAATTCGCTCAGTCATTTTGGCCATGAAGCGTCTCCTTGCGATCTATCACATCATCCACAGCTCACATCCTGTTTAATCATCTTCTTCCGCCACCACAGCCGCCTCGTCCTCTGCCCATACCTCGTCCCATGCCACCTCCTCGTCTCATACCACCTCCTTGCCCCATGCCGCCTCCTTGTCCCATGCCGCCTCCTTGTCCCATGCCACCTCCTTGTCCCATGCCACCTCCTTGCCCGCTGATCGGGCCGGTGCCTCCCATACCGAAGTGGGATTGTACCGTAGGACCTGAAGCCGTAGCACCGAACTTACCCGTCCTGAATGCCTCAACCGCTTCCCGCACCGTACCGCTCACCCCGGTTAGTATAGTCACACCTGCAGCCTGGAGCGTGGTATACGCATTAGGACCCACATTCCCGGTCAGAATAACATCTACGCCTCGACTGGCAACAAGCTGGGCAGCTTGAATCCCGGCTCCGCCGGCAGCGCCGATCGCAGCATTATTAAGGGATTCATGATCCATAGTGTCAGTATCAACCAGAGTAAAATACTGGCACCTGCCGAATCGCGGATCTACCTGGGCATCTAAGCCTGGACCTTGAGCTGAAACACAGATTTTCATGTTTACCCCCTTTCTGGTTGTGCCCTCTTCAGGAAGAGACTGTGTCGTAAGGTCATTGCGAAGGAGTGAAACGACTGAAGCAATCTCGTACACCATTGATTCTCAGATTGCCACGCTCTCCCGCTTACAGCGGGATCGCTCGCAATGACAAAAAAGCAATTGCGACATCGCCTCGAAAGCATGAGGAGGGCTCGCTTTTTCTGTTCTCGCGCACAGCCAAGAACTCGCCAGGATATGAGGAGCACAGTAGTGCTCGGAAGCACCTCCCTATCCGGCGTGGTCACCCGCCCGCGCGAAATTTCATGACGGGCATGGCTATTACTCTATCACCTGATTGAAGGGGTATCTCCAGGCGGTCTTGCGGTCTGATCGGCCGGCAGTTCATCCAGACTGCGTAGTCCGGATGAATGGTGCCGTCCTCCTGCACGAACACGTCGTGCAGACTCCTTCCATCCTGCGTAACCACATGCTTGAGAAAGTCAACGAGGGTACGCCCTTCAAACTCTATCGCTTTGCTACTCCAACCCACTAGTTCTCGCACCTTCATCAGTGCGGTGATATTGATCGTCACCACGTGTCCTCCTTATAGTGGTGCTTCTGCCTCAATAACTCCTAGCCAACATTTACGGCTACCTTCAGGTTTGCGTCGCACCGCTTGCTAAAATGTTTTAATTTCCATTTTATGCAATTTCTTAGTCAAAAACATCTCATAGACTTTTTGCACGGTGAAGTCGGGCGGAGCCAGGTAGATCCCGATCTTCGCCTGCCGCAATACCTCATACGCTTTCGGCCCTACTTGTCCGGAGATCACCGCTTCAATTCCTTCCTGAATCAGATCTTGTGCGCATCCGATGCCCGCACCGGTTTCCATCTCAGCATACGGGTTCTTCCATGCCTTTACCTCCTCAGATTCATCATCAAAAATAAGGAACCAATCACACCGGCCGAAAAGACGATGCATCTG
>Ga0116144_10001221_pt1 | contig 31621 bp, 43 predicted proteins | sample AD_UKC035_MetaG_FD_89746 | JGI IMG/M metagenome (GOLD analysis project Ga0116144, IMG submission 89746) | Active sludge microbial communities of municipal wastewater-treating anaerobic digesters from USA - AD_UKC035_MetaG | ecosystem: Engineered > Bioreactor > Anaerobic > Digestate | place: USA...
CCATCGCGGGCGAGCCGCTGGAACGCCCCCACATCGAGCCGCTGACCATCGGCCCCACCAGCATCATGGGCTGGGTCGCCGACCACCGCCAGCCGCTGTGTATCCACGACCTGCAAGCGGCTCCCTGGAACCGCATCTACTACCCACTGGACGCGGGTCTCCAGATGCGCTCCGAGCTGGCTGTGCCGCTGATCGGCTCTGGCGGGCGGTTGGAAGGCGTCCTCAACCTCGAAAGCCCCGTCATCGGTATGTTTGACGAACAAGATTGCCTGCTGCTACAATCCCTGGCGACGCAGGCCGTCATCGCCATCCAGGAGGCCCGCCTGCTGGACGCCCTGCTGGAAGTCGCACGGTTACTGCTCGTGCAACCCTACCCGGATGTGCTGCACCACCTCGTTAGCCTGGCCTGCGATTTGCTAGACGCCGCCGGCGCTGCCATCTGGACGCTGGCCGGGGAGCAGATCACGCTCCTGGCGGCCAGCGCGGACTTCGCGCCGGACACGCCCGTGCCGCTTCAGGGCAGCCTGATCGGAGAAGCGCTCCTCACCGGTGCGCCGGTCCAAGCGGAGACCGCGCTCGTCGCGCCGATCCTCTCCAGCGAAGATCGCCGGCCCATCGGCGCCTTCAGCGTCCACAGCGCCAACGACGCGCCCCACGGCAGCGCCTCCGAATGGGATGAAAAAGTGCTGACCTGCCTGGCTTACTACGCGGCCCTGGCGCGTCACAACACGATGCGGCAGCAAGCCCTGCGCGAAGCCCAGGAGCGTCACGCCGTCGCTGAAACCTTCGCCGCGGTCGGCGACATCGCCGCCAATGTCTTGCACCACCTGAACAACAAAGTCGGCGTCATCCCCGCGCGCGTCCAGGGCATACAGGACAAATGCGTCGCCGCATTGGCTGCTGATGCTTACCTGGCGACCAACCTGGCAGCCATCGAGCACAGCGCGCACGAGGCGATGCAGGCCGTGCGGGCCAACCTGGCGCACCTCCATCCCCTGCATACCGCGCCGGTCAACGTGGCGGCCTGTGTCGCCGCCGCGCTGGAAGCCACCGCGCTGCCCGCCGGCATCCATGTGGATATGAGCGAGTTGGCGGATTTACCGCCCGTGCTGGCCGGCGAGCGCAGCCTGATTCTCGTGTTCACCAATCTGCTGGAAAATGCCGGGCGCGTGCTCCAGGAGCAAGGGCGCATCACCGTGAGCGGCATCCTCAAAGGGCGCTACGTCGAGTTGGTCATCAGTGATGATGGCCCCGGCATCCCGCCGGAACAACATCAGCACATCTTTGAGTGGAATCCCGCCAAACATTCGACCAAACGCGCCAACGGGTCAGGTGAAAAACCGCCGCACCGCCTGGGGTTCGGGCTGTGGTGGGTCAAAACCCTGATCGTCCGCCTGGGCGGGGCGATCACCGTCGAAAGCGACGGGATGCATGGGACAACCTTCCGCTTCCAATTGCCCACCGTGGAGGAATCCGCGCTATGACCATGCTGCCCCGCGTCATCGTGGTGGACGACGACCCGTCCTGGCGGCAAATCCTCGGCGAGATCCTCGGCGACGCCGGGCTGGCGGTGGACGTGGCCGCCGACTTGCCGACCGCGCTCGCCTGCTTGCGTGCGGCCCCACACCGCCTGGCCGTCGTGGATCTGGCCCTGGGCGACGGCGACTACGCCAATCAGGATGGACTGCAAGTCCTGGATGCGGTGCGCCGGCAAGACCCCGGTTGCGCCGCCATCCTGCTCACCGGTTTTGCCACTGTTGAGTTGGCCGTCAGCGCACTCACGCAGCACGGGGCCTTCTATTGTCTGCGTAAAGAGACCTTCAATCGCGCCGAATTTCGTCAACTGGTGCAGCGCGCCCTGGCGACTTCGCTGCCGCCGGCAGATACGCCCACCGCGCCCCCCACACCAGGGCCAGAGCGCGCGCCTCACCCGGCAGAGGCGCCCGCCGAGCCGGGCCGCGCGCTCGTTGTCGAAGATGACGCAGGCTGGAGTAGCCTCCTGGCGGAGCTGCTGACGGACATCGGCTACGAGACGCATTGCTGCCACAGCTTCGGCGAGGCCCTGGGACGCCTGCGCCGCACGACCTACACCCTGGCCGTGATCGATCTGGCGCTGGACGGCGGCGCCGCATCTGCGTGGCCCGCCGCCGACGGCGCGGGGCAGGAAGGCTACCAGCTCTTGGAAACCACCCACGCACGCGCCATCCCCGCCATCGTCGTCAGCGGCGCGGCGGCCCCGGCCGACATCGCGCGCGCCTACAGTGAGCGGGGTCTCTTCGCTTACCTGGAAAAGCAGACCTTCGACCGCCATACCTTCCTGCAAACCGTGCAGGAGGTGCGCGTTGCGCCCGAACCGTTGGCGCAGCGCTACAGCCTCACCGACCGTGAGCAAGAAGTCCTGACACTGATCGCAGCCGGCCTGACCAACAAGGAGATTGCTGCCGCGCTATTCATTACGCAAAACACCGTCAAACGCCACCTACGCGCCATTTTCGAGAAGTTGGACGTGCATACCCGTTCCGCCGCCGCCAGCAAAGCCACCGGCGCCGGTTTGAGCCTGTAGCCGCCCTTTGCCGAAAATGCCAATTGCCTGTATAAAAGGGGCAAACTACACTCACCCAAAAGGGAGGCAATCCGATGAACCAATCCTTCCAAACAGTTTATGCAGCGGCCGGCGGCGTCGTGATGGATGGCAAAGGTGAGCGCGTGTTGCTGTTGGTGCGGCCGGCGCGGGATGAGGTGCGCTTGCCCAAAGGGCACATTGATGCCAATGAAACCGCAGAAGAAGCTGCCCGGCGTGAGGTCATTGAAGAGTCCGGCTATGACGATCTGGAAATCGTCGCCGATCTGGGCGAACAACTGGTCGTCTTCTGGCTGGACAACCGTCAGGTACGCCGAGAAGAGCGTTACTTTCTCATGCAGGCTCTTTCGCAGCGCCAGGTCACGCGACCGCCAGAGGATGAACACCAGTTCTTTCCCACCTGGGCGACCTGGGAGGAGGCGCGCTCTTCTCTCACCTTTGCCGCCGAGCAGGAATGGCTGCGACGCGCGCAACAAGCCCAAACGGACGCGCGATGAGCGAAATGGCACTTTTACGGGAAAAAGCGCTGACCCTCCACCAACGTCTGGTGGGCGCGTATGGCGAACCGCGCTTGCGCCCCCATGGCGAATCGTTGGCCGAACTGGTCAACACGATCCTCAGCCAGAACACGAACGACCGCAACCGCGACGTCGCCTACGCACAATTGCGCGCGCGCTTTCCCACCTGGGAGGCCGTGCGCGACGCGCCTCCCGCGGACATTGTCGCAGCGATCCGCCCGGCAGGGCTGGCGCCGAGCAAAGGGCCGCGCATCCAGGCGGCGCTGCGCACCATCACGGAAGCGCGCGGCGCGCTTTCGCTGGACTTTTTGCGCGATCTGCCCCTGGCGGAGGCGCAGGACTGGCTTCTGGCGCTGGATGGCGTCGGCCCCAAGACGGCAGCCATTGTCCTGCTTTTCGCGCTGGGCCGCCCAGCTTTCCCGGTGGACACGCACGTCCATCGCGTCACCCTGAGATTGGGGCTGCTGCCCCCCCGCACGTCCCGGGAGAAAGCGCACACGCTGCTCGAAGCGCTGCTGCCGGACGAGCTTTACTATCCCTTCCACTTGAACGTCATCACACACGGGCGGCAGGTCTGCCACGCCCGGCGGCCGGCGTGCGCGCTGTGCCTGGTGGCCGATCTCTGTCCTTATTCAGAGGAGGTATCTGATGACTCAAAAGCCTAAGACCCGCTTTCGCCTGTGGCCCTACGTGCTCCTGTCGAAGCGTTGGTTTATGCCGGCCTTCTGGCTTATCCCTGGCGGCGTCGCGTTGTGGTGGGCCGCTCCCAATTTGCCCCGGCACGAGCCAAGCCTGGCCTTCCTTCCTCTGGGGATCTCCGGGATCGGTGTACTGCTGGTCATTTACACCATTATCGCCCGTCAGGCCAACATAACCTGCAAGTCTAACCGTTTTGTTGTTCACACCCCCTTCTATCCGGTAGCCTTCTCTTACCACCGCATCGAAATGATCCGCCCGATGCTTTTCAACAACATTTTTCCTCCCCAACAAGAGAAACGAGCACGGCTGCAAATGTATTACAAGCTTTGGGGACAAACGGTCATTGTCATATCCCTGAATGATTATCCGCTGCCACGCTGGTGGATGAAATTCTGGTTTCATCCGTATCTCTTGCACCCGCAAGAACGTGCGCTGGTGCTGCCGGTAGATGATTGGATGGGTCTCTCACGACAACTAGAAGTCCAACGCGCGCGGCTACGTGAGCAACCGGGGAGACGGCGCGCCAACGGCTAGAGAAAATATCATTTTTGTGTTATGTGTGTAAAATGCTCTGGTAAAAACAAATCCTTACCAACTATCCCAAGTCTCTCCACAATCACAATCGGCAGATGTTGTGGTCACAGGCAGTGGGTTCCATAGGGATGCCACACAAACAACTTGTTATTCACAGGCGAAAAAGCAATATTAAAACTAGCGGTTTTTTAAGGAAAATCCCCCTCCGAAACGTTGTGCTAAAATGGCTTTTCTGGTAGAATGTATATGGTCAGTTGAGGCGGTGGCTCCCACCACCAGGGGATAGGGTCTAACCCAGACAGGCCAAAGCCGGACAAAGTCTACCCCTCACATTCTCAAAAACGACCATTCTATAACTTACGCACGCACAGTGGGTAGGCATTGTGCTGCCATAAAGCAAAGGAATTTTTATGAAAAGCGCTAATCCTCAAAGATTGTGGCAGGCAGCTCTAGGAGAACTCGAATTGCAGATGACGCGCGCTACATTTGATACCTGGCTGCGCGACACCCATTGTATCGGGATTGAAGACGACAATATCGTCATCGTCGGCGTCAAAAATGGCTATGCCGTAGAATGGCTAGGGAATCGTCTTTATCCGGTGGTGCAACGCACCCTACACCGCCTCACAGGCGAGGAAATGCAGGCGCGCTTTGTGGTATGGGAAGCCAAGCGAGGGTACGAGCCGCCGCCCCCCTTGACGCCGGAGACAATAGATCTTCCGCCCCATGCCGTATACGATCCAGGGCTTAACCCCGATTACACTTTTAGCAGTTTCGTGGTGGGGCCGAGCAATCGGTTGGCGCAAGCGGCCTCCCAGGCGGTGGCTGAAGCGCCGGCGCGCGCCTACAACCCATTGTTCATTCATGGCGGCGTCGGCCTGGGGAAAACGCACTTGTTACACGCCATCGGACACATCTGTTACCGGCAAGGGATGCAAGTATTATATGTTTCCTCGGAAACATTCACCAACAACCTGATCGAGGCCATCCGCACCCACACCACGGATCAGTTTCGAGAGAAATATCGCACAGCGGACGTGTTGCTGGTGGATGACATCCAATTCATTGCCGGCAAGGAGAGCACTCAAGAAGAGTTCTTTCACACCTTTAATGCACTGCGGGACACCCGCCGGCAGGTCATCTTGAGCAGCGACCGTCCGCCCAAGGCAATGGTTACACTGGAGGAACGCCTGCGCTCGCGTTTTGAGTGGGGATTGATTGTGGACATACAATCCCCCGACTACGAGACGCGCGTAGCGATCTTACAATCCAAAGCGGAACAGTTGGGGGTCGAGGTGCCCAATGCGCTCTTGAGTTACATTGCCACCAACATTGAAAGCAACATCCGTGAACTAGAGGGGGCGCTCAACCGGGTGCTGGCGATGACGCGCCTAACCGGATTGCCGTTATCCAAACAGATCACCGAGCAAGCATTGGCCGACTTACTGCCCAACCGTCCGGAAATATCGGCGAGTGAAATCTTAGGGGCCGTGGCGCTGTACTATGGCCTGGATCAGAGCGATTTACGCAGCGCCGAGCGCAGCCGGCGGGTGGCCCAACCGCGTCAGGTAGCCATGTACTTGATGCGCGAGGAAACCAACGCGTCCCTCCCCCAAATTGGAGCGGAACTGGGCGGGCGGGATCATACGACAGTACTTTATGGCTATGAACGAGTGCGCGTGAAAATAGAACAGGATGCGCAGCTCAAACGCGAGATTATGAGTATTAAGGCGCAACTCTACGGGCAAAATTAATTATACGCAGCCAATAACTTCCCCCAATCTAACCAATTGGGGGAAGTTATTTTTCTGCACACCTATGGTAAAATGAGGCATTGGTGAGAGGAGCAATCATTCCCTGACTAACGCTTGAAGCGGAGAAGCCTTTACGCTATAATCAAGTTATCCACAATGGCAAAGGGGAAAAAGCATGACAGTGCAACAAGTTCTAATTGTAGATGATGATGTCGAAGCCTTGCGTCTCGTGGGCATTATGCTTGAGCGCAAAGGATACGCCATTGTGGCGGCCGCTTCAGGGCGGCAGGCATTGGAAAAAGCGGTAGAAACGCAGCCGGACCTGATCATCCTGGATGTTATGATGCCGGATATGGATGGGTATCAAGTCGCCGGGCAATTGCGCCGACACCCTACCACTGAAAACATCCCGATCTTGATGTTCACAGCCAAGACCACCGTGAACGATAAAATCGCCGGGTTCCAGGCCGGCGCGGACGATTACCTTACCAAACCCATTCATCCGGCAGAGTTGATCACGCGCGTAGAAGCGCTCCTGCAACGGAAAACCCGCATCAATGCCGACACCGAACGGGGGTACATCACCGGCTTTTTGCCCACCAAGGGGGGCATTGGCACCACCACGCTGATTGTGAATACCGCTCTGGAAATGAAGCACATGTATGCCGAAAAGCAAGTCATTCTGGTTGAATTACGAGAAGGCAGCGGCACCATTGGCATACAACTGGGCATTACTGCGGCGGGCGGCTTACAAAAGCTATTAGACCGCCCGCTGGCGAGCCTCACAAAGGACACCGTTACAGAACACATTGTGCGGCACAGTTCCGGTCTCCATGTACTGCTAAGCAAAATCACCCCCCGCGGCATGGGGGCACAATTGACCAAAGATCACGTCCGCACGATCCTGCGGTATCTGAACACTGACTACGACTACATCTTGTTGGATCTACCACTGGCAATGGATGAAGCCACCAGTGAAGCTTTGCGAATGGCAAACGAGATTATTGTGACACTGGATCCCAACCCGATAGGGATGACCATGGCTCAAGAAATGTTAGAAGTTCTGGATCGCCAAAATATTGGTGCGCACAAGGCGCGGGTCGTCCTTATCAACCGCATTCCAGCCATTTCCTCCATCAACCGCAACACCGTTGAACAAAAACTACAACGCGAGATGATCTGTGGGATTCCTCCGGCCCCCGATCTGGCCCACGAAAGTGCGCAAACCGGTCGGCCTATGGTGGCAATACAACCTCAAGGGTTAATTTCACAGCAAGTACGGCTGGTAGTACAATCGATCACTAAAACCATTTAGGACACGCTAAAAAAGACTACCATGAAAACTGACCGTAATTCATCCCAAAACCTAGAGAGAACATTGGCCCAACTCGTGGAAAAGGTTACAGTTCTGGAAGAACTGATCAAAATTAGCCGGAATTTGAATTCCACGCTGGAAATGCGTCGGTTGTTACAGCAAATTGTGGACGCCGCGCAAGTGTTGACCCACGCAGATGGGGCCTCCATCTTGCTGGTAGAAAGTGAGGAAAAACTGCGATTTGCGGCCACCGCCGGCCCAAGCGCCAACGTTCTGGAAATCGTCGAAGTACCTATTCAGGGTAGCCTGGCCGGTTGGGTCGTGCAAAACCGGGAATTGGTTATTGTCGAAGATGCCCAATCGGACTCCCGCCTCTACAACATTCATTCTATTGATGCCACCCAATCCATTATCGCTGTGCCGATGATTTTTGGCGACGAAGTCATCGGGGTTGTGGAATCTGTCACCATCAAAGCGCGTTACCGCTTCACCCCGCAGGATATGGAAACGCTGGAAACGCTGGCCAGCATCGCGGCAGTGGCGGTACAGAACGCTCGGCTTTTTGAGCAAAGTGACTGGGTATCGGAAGTTATTCACGAGATCCGCACACCTTTGACTGCCATTATGTCCTATGCTGACCTGCTTCAACGACCCAATCTCGACCATGAGATGCGTAACAAGTTTGCTAACATTATCCTGCAAGAAACAGAGCGGGTCAGCAGTCTGGCTACCACCTTCCTGGACCTGGCGCGGTTAGAGTCCGGGCGTATTCAAATGGCGCATGAGCCGTTAAAAATCGCCGAAGTTATTACCCTGGCGGCCGATGTCATTCGCCCTTCGGCCAAAGACAAGGCGCGCAACCTTGAAGTTAAGGTTTCGGAAAACCTTCCAATCACGCTAGGAGACACACAGCGCATTCACCAGGTTCTCCTCAATTTGCTGAGCAATGCGATTAAGTATTCCGATCCTGGCGACACAGTCACCGTGGCCGCCTCCACAGATGGCACCAACGTCACGGTAGCCGTCACGGACACTGGCCCAGGAATTCCCCCGGATCAAATCCCCAAACTATTCCAAAAGTTTTCGCGCTTGCCAGGCAGTGAACGCAAAGCCACCGGCACGGGCCTAGGATTAGTGGTAGCACGTCAAATTGTGGAAGCTCATCAAGGTCATATTGGGGTAAAAAGCGAAGTAGGAAAAGGCAGCACATTCTACTTTTCCCTGCCAGTAATTTCTATAGATGCCAGCGCATAAAAAGGATTCCCCACCTCAGTCTCTAACTTTACAAAATCCAGATCCATGTTATGATGAACTTGCCTGTGAGCGCAACCCGCTCTCGGGTTTTTGTTTTATAAAGACAATGTTTCACATCGTTGGAGGGAACTATTTTGATGAGCAGAAGTCCCGTGTATTTAACACATGACGGGTATGAGGCGCTCGAAAAAGAGCTGAACCACCTCAAAACTGTCCGCCGCCAGGAAGTAGCCAATCGCCTCCATGCGGCCTTGGGCGAAGGGGAATTGATTGAAAACGCAGAATTGGAGGACGCGCGCCGCGAACAATCCTTTGTAGAAGGAAGAATCCTGGCGCTGGAAGAACAGTTGCGCAAGGCCGTCATCATAGAGGGCGCTACAGCTAACGGCGCGGTAGGGCTGGGCAGCCATATCACCGTCAAAGAAGTCGGCACCGAGGCCATTGAGAAATACCATATGGTAGGCTCGGCAGAAGCAGATCCGGCCCATGGCAAAATCTCTAATGAATCCCCCTTGGGTAAGTCGCTATTGGGCAAGCGCGTAGGCAATAAAGCCACCGTCCAGGCGCCGGATGGAGACATTGTCTTTGAAATCATCACCATCGAGTAAAATCCCTGCAATCCCAGACAAGCCCATACAAGCGTATGGGCTTGTTTTTTGATAGATTTTGCAATACAGTAAGGAGTTATCCAATGGAATTAAACGAACTGGAACAACAACGCTTCGAAAAAATGAGCCGACTTCAAGAGGCCGGACATAGCCCCTACCCACATCGTTCCCACCGTAGTCATACCGTGCAAGCTGCGCTGGCTGACTTTGAGGCGGCAGAGAAGACGGCAACCGAGGCCCCGGTCGTAACTGTCGCAGGGCGGATCATCAGTATCCGCGTAATGGGCAAGGTAGCGTTCGCACACATTGAAGATGGCAGCGGTAAACTCCAACTTTTCCTGCGCCAGAATGAATTGGGCGAAGAGGCGCTCGCACTATTCAAAAAGGTCTTTGATTTGGGCGACTTTGCAGAAGCGCACGGAGTCCTGATGCGCACGCGAACCGGCGAGATCAGTCTCCAAGCGCATACGGTGACAATGCTCGCGAAAGCCATCACGCCGCTGCCAATCCCCAAAGAATATGAGGGGCACGACGGTCAACTGACCCGCTACAGCGCATTTTCTGACGTAGAAGAAAGGTTCCGCCAGCGTTATGCCGACCTGGCTGTGAATGCCGAAGTACGCGAAATCTTCCGCACCCGCTCACGGATGATCAGTGCCCTGCGCACCTGGTTGGATGAACACGAATATTTGGAAGTCGAGACGCCAGTGTTGCAACCGATCTACGGCGGCGCTGCGGCACGCCCGTTCACTACCTATCACAACCAACTCAAACAACAACTATACTTGCGCATCTCGTTTGAATTGTATTTGAAACGCTTATTGGTCGGTATGTATGAACGGGTGTATGAAATCGGGCGCGACTTCCGCAATGAAGGGGTATCCTACAAACATAACCCAGAATTCACGCAGCTAGAGTTGTACTGTGCTTACACCGATCTTCAGGGCATGATGGAGACTACAGAACAAATGATAGCTTACACCGCGCAGCATGTTTTGGGAACTTATGAAATTCCTTTTAAGGGACAATTGATCAATCTTACCCCTCCCTGGCGCCGCATCAAGCTGCGCGACATCATCCTGACCGGAACGGGAATTGATTACACTACCTTCCCTGACGCCGAGTCCTTGCGCACAGTTATGCGGCAACGCGGCTATGACGCCGCGAGCACAGCCTCATGGGGACATCTCGTGGACAATTTACTGTCCGAAGTTGAACCAAGTCTGATCCAACCGACTTTTGTGTACGACTATCCTATTGAAATTTCACCGTTAGCCAAGCAAAAAAGCGACGATCCCACCCACGTGGAGCGTTTTGAACTATTCATTGGGGGCATGGAGACGGGCAACGCCTTCACTGAGTTGAACGATCCCTTTGAACAAGAAAAGCGTTTCGTAAACATGGGCACAGAACAAGCTGACGAAGATGATGAATCCCATCCGATGGACGAAGACTATTTACGGGCCATGAAGTACGGGATGCCCCCGAACGGTGGTTTTGGGATGGGCATTGATCGTCTGGCAATGCTCCTCACCGATAAACACTCCATTCGCGAAGTGTTACTTTACCCACATCTACGCGCCAAAGAATAATCAATTTCGCCCAAGAAAAAACCGGGGCAGACTATTACTGTCGCCCCGGTTTTTGTTTAGTTGCAGTCCCTATGGCAGATAGATCAGAGGGTTAGTAGGATAGCCGTTATAACGAATCTCATAGTGCAAGTGCGGACCGGTAGAGTTACCAGTACTCCCCATCGCACCGATTACCTGCCCGGCAACTACGGTTTCCCCCTCACTGACGAAGAAGTTGCTTAAGTGCGCGTAATACGTCTGATAGCCATTTGCGTGATCCACCACAACCAAATACCCATAGCCCACATCGGTCCAACCAGCAAAGCTAACATACCCGGCGTCAGAAGCAATTACACTTCGACCTACGGAGCCGCCAATATCAATCGCGCGATGCGCCCACCAGTATCCCTGGGTCAGATCACCTGAAGTAGGCCAGTAGAACAATCCAGAACCGGAAACATCTTCAACGATCGGGCCTTCGTAAGTCGTAACCTTTTGAGCAGTATAAGGTTTCATTCCCCCTGGGACAATAATCTTCTCCCCCACCACCAATTGCCCATCTTCAGGCAGTGCATTGAACAGGCAATTCGCAATATCAGCCGCCGTTACTTTATATTTTTCGGCAAGTGAATCCAGTGTATCACTGATTTCAACCGTATGGTAAACGCCATCCAAGGGCAAAATCGTCAGAACCTGTCCAACCTTGAGAAGATCGGGGGCTTTTTCCATTTCAGCGTTAGCCCACAACAACGTTGTGGGCTGTAAACCAAAACCCTCCGCAATCGTCTCCGCAGTATCGCCGGCCATGACCACGTAAGTAACAATCTCCAGACGAGGTCGCTCGGGGATAGCCGTATGGGATTGCGCCCGGCGCACCACCAGAGTCTGTGCAGTTCCTCGATAATATGGTCGCGCCACGACTGAGGCTGTAACATTCATAGCTCGGACAGTTCCCCCAAGCAAAGCCTTGTCGGCTGATTCAGAGGCAGAGACCAACGCATCCAATCGCATACCTGCGATCAACACAAAAAAGGTTAACGTCAGAGCGACTGCGATGTGGGAGGTGAAGCGCCCCAGCCAAGGGCGCTGACCCTCATGATCACTATTCCAACGCCAGACCCATACAACAAGTTGGGCTGCAACCCGGAGCAAAGTTGGCGTATGCCAGGCAAGATTACCTGGTTCTGAGGAATAGGTTGATGGATTCATTCGAAGAGTTGTGGATCCTGAGGAACCCCATTGTAGCGGATTTCATAATGCAGGTGCGGACCGGTAGACCAACCAGTGCTCCCACAATAACCTAACACCTGGCCCTGGTAGACAGATTCACCACAACCCACCGCAAAAGCACTAAAATGTGCGTAATAGGTTTGGTAGCCGTTCCCATGCTGAACACGCACCAGGTTACCATAGCCGCCGCCCCAACCGGCAAAAACGACTACGCCATTGTCTGCGGCATAAATAGGGTCGCCCAAACTACACTTGTAATCCAAGCCACCATGAGTAGGATTGCGTGAATCATGGAAATACCAGCCCGAAACAGCCTGGGAGCCGGTCGGTAGAATAAACCAGCCAATAGCGCCAGGGCCTGAGACGGATATATCGCCACAGGCACCCCAGCTAGCCAGAGCACTTCCCACACCGGGGACAGCTGGCGGCGGCGGCGGGGCTTCCCATTCAAAATCTGCCCCGACGCCATCAGGAATCACGAGCAACATCCCTTCACGCAATGATGAGTTGGACGCCAAATCATTCCACACATTGTCCAGAGCCGATGGGGGTACTTCATATTGCTCCGCAATATCTTCTACTGTCTCGCCTGCGAGCACAGTATGATAGGCTCCATCCACAGGAAGAATAAAGAGTGTCAGGCCAGGTTGAATCAGCCAGGGAGCACCTTGGAGAATTTCCATATTGGCCCATACAATTGTATAGGGCGATAAGTCAAAATATTCAGCAATGCCAAAGATGTTATCTCCTGAATGAACTGTGTAAGTAATCACGTCCAGTCGCACGCGCTCAGGGATAGTCGTGCGAGGTTGCGCCTGGCGAAAAACAGCGCGATACATTTGGCTTGTCATTTGTTTAGTGAATGAGTGTGTGGCTATGGGTATAGTAGGGGTCGCCACCACCTCAGCAATAGCAGGTTGTGACACAGAGGTGAATCCAGAAGAACCAAGTGTGATGCCATCAGCGCTAATATCAGGCGCAGTGATAGGCAAGAGAGTCAGCCGTCCCAACACTCCCACCAATAATGCCAAAGTGAGAATAGCACCATGGGCGCTGTAACGACCAACAAAAGCAGCGATAACTTGACGGTCACTACTCCACCGCCAAATCATCGCTACAAGCCTGCCCACGCTCCGCCCTAAGGTGCTGGAAAATTCTGATTGTAAATGCGGAACGTCTGGAATTTGGGTATCATATATATTTGTATCGTTCATAGGCTAAAGCCACTTGATGACAATAAGCCACCAACAGGAATCATTATAACACAGTAAAATACAAAGTGCAACCCCCAAAATCTGACGATTATCTTACGGAACTGCCAAAAAGCTGATCAAAGCCCCTTTGCGGGGCATGTGAAAACGCCCGCTCGCATCAGGTTTGACATAGCCTTTACTCATGCGATAATTTGAGAAGCATACGTTAAAAGGGGTGACACAACATGGGAGATTTAAAAGCTGTGGATGAAATGAACTTTGAGGCTGAGGTGTTGCGAGCAACACTCCCCGTGCTGGTAGATTTCTGGGCGGAATGGTGCCCTCCGTGCAAGAAACTGGGACCAACATTGGATAAAATCGCCCCAACACTGGATGGACGCTTGAGAATTGTCAAGGTTAATGTCCAGGAAGCGGCGGCCTTAGCCACTCAATATGGGGTGATGAATATTCCCACAATGATTATCTTCAAGAATGGCGCAGAAGTTGCACGTCTGGTTGGGAATCGGGCTGAAAGTAAATTAATTCAAGATATAGAATCCTACCTATAACACCTCACCCGCGATCCCCCCGATCATAACCGGGGGGATTATATAACTTCTCGCCAAAGTTGTCTTATCTCAGCAGGATTGAGTAGCTCCAACTGTAATTCGCGGGCACGTAGTTCACCCTCAAAACGCTTCACCTGGGCTAATAGTTGTTGGTTGACCAAGCGCAAAGCACTTTCGGGGTCAAGATGCTGACGACGCGCCCAATTCGCGATCTCAAACAAAACCTCACCCAAAACGAAGACAGATGTAGCCTCAGTTGCAGTATGCGAAAAAGATTCTAAGTGTTCAAGGCACTCGTGACAAGCGCGGCGCACAGGTACAGAAAGATCAACCACCTCTTTGTCAAGGAAGGAATGGGCATTGTCATCTACATCAAGACCAATACGCGCCACCCGACCGCCATACTCCACAGCTTGTGCTAATCCAGGTAAAGCTTTGGGCACACCGTCAAGCATGGAACGCGCTACATTCCCCTTCGTCTCGCGCTCGTGCCGCTTAATGGCTTCCCAATTGACAATCACCTCGGCGCTATCCCCAACCTGCACATCTCCCCAAACATGTGGATGGCGACGCTTCAACTTAGTATCAATACCCGAAATCACTTCAGGCATAAGAAACGCGCCATCCTCCACTGCAATTTGTGTGTGCAAGACAATCTGAAGCAGCAAATCACCCAGTTCCTCACGCAAGGCATCAGTATCATCGGCATCAAGCGCGGCAAGGACTTCATAGGTCTCTTCGAGCAAGTTAGCGCGCAAACTCTGATGTGTTTGTTCACGATCCCATGGGCATCCGTCTGGCGCACGCAATCTGGCTACCGTCTGCTGGAATCCCTCGAAACTACTCACCTGCGGCAGCGGGGGAACATAAAGTGAAGTCAATGGAGTGGCTTGCTGACGATCAATCTCGTAGAGGGGCATCCAGGTCACCAACTCAGCCCCGGTGCCGGCCGCATCAACCAGCGCCACAGAATGTTCATCAGGGTATTGGTTCATCAAGAGCAATTTTAAATCCGAAGCCACTGTGCGACTGTATACCTGGGCGATAAGCGCTGGCATATCTGGATTTAAAGGAGGATGATATAGCGCCACTACATCCAAGGCGTCCACAATCTGCAAGCCGTCCAACGCATCCAATGAGAGCGCAACCAAAACAGGTTCAAAAAAACTCAAGCCGGCCACTATCTGCACCGGAATCTGCTGTGCGCGCGCGGTCGCAAGCAACTGCGCGACGGTGGCCTCCCCTACCATGGGATGACCAGGGACAGCGTAACAAACACCATCAGTTCGGCGGCTTAGAGCCAGGATTTGCGTCACAATTTCTGCATATACATGCTCAAACGTGTCTGCGGTCTCATATAGCGAATCGAAACTATGCACGACAAGGTGAGCTGGTAAATGCGCGAGTACCGGATGCTTGAGTGTGCGTACCCAAATCTCGTCACATTCTGAAAGAATTTGCCAAGCCTCACGTGTCAAATATTGCGGTTCGCCAGGGCCTAGCCCAACAACTGTAATATGCGCCATAGTTCCCCCCTACCATAAATAACAACCAGGTAGGCTATTAACTTCGGCCTACCTGGTAAAAGCCACCTTAAACGAGGGTGCTTAACGTTTTGTGTATTGAGGAGCCTTACGCGCACGCTTAAGACCGGGCTTTTTGCGTTCTTTTTCCCGTGCATCGCGGCTCAATAAATTCATCTTGCGCAAAGAAGTACGAAATTCGGGATCCACCTTAAGCAAGGCCCGTGCAATTCCCATACGCACGGCCTCGGATTGCCCGGTAACGCCCCCACCGCTTACCAAAACAGTAACATCGAATTGACCTTCTGTCTGGGTAAGGTGCAAAGGCTCGCTCAAGTTCTTCCAATCCACCTCGCGGCCAAAGTATTCCGCAGAAGGCTTCCCGTTGACAACAAATTGCCCAGTTCCACCGGAATGGAGGCGAACTCGCGCCGTTGCTGTCTTGCGACGTCCTAAACCTTCGTAGTACATAAGCTAATCGTCTCCTTAAAATTCCATAATCTGGGGGAGTTGCGCCCCATGAGGATGTTCTGGCCCAGCATACACCTTCAGCTTTTTAAACATCTGACGCCCCAATGGACCACGCGGCAACATCCCTTTAACGGCGTGCTCAATGACACGCTCCGGGTGTTGTTCCAACTGACGGCGCAAAGTCACCTCACGTAGGCCGCCGGGATACCCCGAATAGTGATAATACCGTTTCTGATCGAGTTTACGTCCGGTGGTATGTATCTTCTCGGCATTGATCACCACGACATAGTCCCCTACATCCTCATAAGGGCTATATTGTGGTCGGTGCTTGCCCCGCAAAACACTCGCGATCTGAGTCGCCAGTCGCCCCAAGGTTTGACCTGAAGCATCCACTACATACCATTGACGCTCCACATCCCCTGGCTTAACCACATAAGTTTTATCTAAGTTTAGTCGTTTCACCTTCTCCTCACTTCCAACCTAAAAATGAGCCTTCAATCAACCTAAAGCGTCTCATTAGGATAAACAACTCGTCGTAAACACAATCCTTGTGCTTTGACGGCAGGCCCAGCACGTCGGCGATCCTGATTTTGCAAAATTTCAACAAAATCTGCGGTTGTCAATGCACCACACCCCACTCTTAGCAAAGTCCCCACCAGTATTCGCACCATCCGGTACAGGAAAGCATTAGCGGCAATATCAAAATACACCGAATCGCCTTCCACCGACCATTCCGCCTGATAGACTTCCCGAAGGGTGTTCTCTCCCTTTGGGGGTGAACCAAATGCCGCAAAGTCATGCTGGCCCACCAGGTGCTGAGCGGCGACCTGCATAGGCTCCAAAAGCAAAGGGTGTGTGATATGCAAACTGTACCGACTCACGAATGGATCCCGCACAGTTGCCAGATAGAGTCCATAACGATAACAGCGACGCAAGGCCGCATATCGTGGATGAAAGTCATCCGGGACAACGCCGAGCGTCAAAACAGCAATAGCTTCTGGAAGCAGAGCGTTGAGTCCACGGTGCAGGTCAAACAACGAATGCGCCCAGGCGGTATCAAACGCAATCACTTGCCCGGCGGCATGGACTCCCGCATCAGTGCGACCGGCAGCCATAATCCTCGTTGGCACACCAGTCAGCTTGTCCAGAGCAACTTCCAAGTCCTCCTGAATAGTAGGAGCATTTTTCTGACGCTGAAACCCGCCATACCCCGTGCCATCATAGGCAATGACGGCCTTGATACGCATTCACACTTCCCTGCAAATTGCGAACTTCAGAGTCCGAAAGCGCCATCCTACAATTCTCGGAAACCTATTCAACCAACTCTAAAAGTACAATGGGAGCAGCATCGCCCTTGCGCACTCCCAACTTCAACATCCGGGTGTACCCACCAGGACGATCCCGATAACGGGGGGCAATCTCACTAAACAAGGCCTGCACAACCTGAGGGTCATTCAGACGCCCCGCAGCCAAACGACGCGCATGCAATTCCCGCGCCGGGCTGCTCTCTCCGGCTAAAATACCACGCTTGGCTAATGTGACCAGTTTTTCTGCCTGACCACGGATTGCTTCCGCCTTAGTCCGCGTAGTACGAATCCGCCCATGCCGGAACAACTCTGTCACCAAAGTGCGGCGCAACGCAGTACGATGTCCCTTAGGACGACTTAGCTTTTTACCCGCGACGCGATGTCGCATGATGCAACCTCCTGACTATGATCTCCATATTCTCAGATGGGAAGTATCACTACCGCCCGTTAATGCTCAAACAGATGTTGTCGCCCTTGCTAAAGAGCAATGGCCGCTTCGGCCTCGTCCGTCCAAAACCCTTTTGCCTTAAGTTGCTCGACCAACTCATCCAGGGACTTTTCACCGAAATTACGAATTGACAACATCGCATCCCGACCACGCGCCAACATTTCCAGGACTTCACCTACATTGGAAATGCCGGTACGCTTCAATGCATTGTAAACCCGCACTCCCAGGCCTAAATCCTCAATAGGAGTAGCATAGGCTTGATGTGGAATCGATTCGCGCTGAGCAGCCGTATCAAACTCCAACTCTTCTTCCAACTCAGCACCGGCAATCAAACGCAAGTGCGTCACCAAAACTCGCGCCGATTCCTTGAGTGCATCAAGGGGGGCCACTCGCCCATCAGTCCAAACGTCCATCGCCAGGCGATCATAGTTGGTTAACTGACCAACACGGGCTTGCTCGATATGAAAGTTGACGCGGCGCACGGGACTGAAGATAGCATCCACCGGTAAAACCCCAATTGGCATACGCCCACGCCCCTCAGAAGACAAATACCCGCGGCCTTTCTCTACCGTAAACTCAAAATCAAGATGCACACTCTCGTCATCTACAGTAAACAGGTAAAGTTCAGGATTCAGGATTTCAATCTCCGGTGGTGCGATGATATCACTTGCGGTGACCATACCAGGGCCTTCGACACGCAACGTCATATATTGCGTACCTTCCCCTTCCATAGACAGCCGCACCTTCTTGAGTTGAAGAATGACCTGGATCACATCTTCCCGCACCCCAGGAATGGCCGCGAACTCATGCGGGATATCTGTAATCCGTACTGCGGTAATTGCGGCACCTTCAAGGGAAGAAAGCAAAACCCGTCGCAAGGAATTCCCTAAGGTGACCCCATAACCGCTCTCCAGCGGGCCGATAATATACCGGCCATACTGCTCGGCATTCACTGCAACCTCAACCTTGGGCAGAACTGGCGCTACTAACACATCGCCTCCTGTCTGCTTTAGCGTGAATAGAATTCGACGATCAACTGCTCCTCAATCGGAACGTCGATCTCCGGGCGAGTGGGAAATGCTAACACTCGCGCATCCAATGTCTCTTCATCAAAACTCAACCAAGCAGGCACTTGACGCTTCCCCAGCAGTTCCCGGCGTTCTTTAAAATACTTATCACGTCGGCTCTCTGGTCGCACACATACCACATCACTGGGCCGCACAAGAAGGGATGGCACATCCGTCTTCCGCCCGTTCACAGTAAAATGCCCATGCGATACCAATTGGCGTGCTTGCGATCGGGAATCAGCTAACCCCAGACGATAAACCACGTTATCCAGACGGGTCTCCAACACAGCTAACAAATTCTCGCCCGTCATACCAGGGCGGCGCAAAGCCACGCGAAAGTAGCGGCGGAACTGCCGCTCCAACACGCCATAAATACGCCGAGCCTTTTGTTTTTCACGCAACTGCATTGCATAGTCTGACAACTTGCGGCGCTGGAAACCAGCCCCCTTACCATGCTGACCGGGAGGATAAGAACGTCGCTCGAAGGGGCACTTATCTACATAACACTTATCCCCTTTGAGGTACAACTTCATCCCTTCACGACGACAAAGCTTACACGCAGGACCAATATACCTTGCCATATTTTCTCCCTACTGCTCCTCTCTGGCTTACACGCGCCGTCGCTTGGGAGCACGACAACCATTATGAGGAATTGGCGTCGTATCCACAATGGACCGCACCCGTAACCCGGCGGCGGCAATCGCCCGCAATGAGGCTTCGCGTCCCGGGCCAGCGCCTTTTACAAAGACATCCACCTCTTGCATCCCATCATTTTCCACAGTTTCCCTGGCAACTTTCTCCGCAGCCGTCCGCGCAGCGAAGGGTGTACTCTTACGAGTTCCCTTGAAACCAACTGCCCCGGCACTCGAAGAACGAATAACATTCCCTTGAGGGTCAGTCACTGTTACAATCGTGTTATTAAACGTCGTCTTAATATACATACAGCCGCGGGGGACGCTTCGCTTGACGCGCCGGGTCACTTTCCGCGCAGTTCGTGCTTGACGTTTAGCCATAAAGCCTCCTGAGTTCTTCTAATAAAATACCTTCAATCAAAACCAGCGCACCAGGTTGGCCCACAGGCCAGCCAGTGCTACTTTTTCTTGGACCCACGACGACGCCCACGCCCTGGAACCGTCTTTTTCGGTCCACGCTTGGTGCGTGCATTGGTGCGAGTCCGTTGTCCATGCACCGGGAGGTTGCGCCGATGGCGCAGACCACGGTAGGAGCCGATTTCGATCAGGCGTTTAATGTTCATCTGTACTTCACGCCGCAGATCGCCTTCAACGACATAATCGTGATCAACAATATCACGCAATGCCGCCAGTTCCGACTCCGTTAAATCTTTCTCGCGTTTATCAGGATTAATCCCCGCGCGTTGGAGAATATCGTTGCTGCTCTTGCGCCCAATACCGTAAACATAGGTGAGTGCAATCTCAATACGCTTATTGCGCGGAAGATCAACCCCTGCTATACGTGCCATAGTTTATCCAGCCTCCTCTAGCGAATCAAAAAAGTGAAACGCAAAACTTACTTTACGATTCCGTCACGCATCCTCAGATGAGCCTTAGCTCAGAGGGAAGCACGCGGCGACACAACTTTATCCCTGGCGCTGCTTATGCTTAGGATTCTCACAAATGACCCGGATAATCCCACGCCGCCGAATAATCTTGCACTTCGGGCAACGCCGCTTGACAGATGGTAATACTTTCATTTCTGACTCCTTCCAGCTATATCACTCCGGTCATCACACACAACGACCTTACATTATACCACACTTTTAGCGCAAGAACCCTTCATAGTTCCGCATTAAGAGTTGGGCCTCCAGCTGCCGCATTGTATCCATCACGGTACCCACGACAATCAGCAGACCGGAACTTTGAATCAACATTTGACTGTTGGGCATGAAAATCCCCACGATGTAGGGTATAACCGCCACAAACCCCAGAAACAGCGCGCCCACCAACGTGATGCGTTGATAGATGCTGGTGATAAACTCCTCCGTCTTTTTGCCAGGGCGTACACCAGGAATGAACCCACCTTGCTTTTGCAACATCTCCGGCAGGTTTTGCTGCTCGATCATCACGAAAGTGTAAAAGTAGGTAAACCCGACGACGGCAAGGAAGTAAACCGGCGCGTACCACGGGTGCTGCCCACCAAAGAACTCTATCACACCATTCGCAAACATAACCACACTCGAATTTGTCGAACCTAGCAAGAACTGAGCAATCACCGCCGGAAAAGCCAAGATGGACTGGGCGAAGATCAAGGGAATCATGCCTGCGGTGTTAATCTTCAGGGGAATATACGTGCTTCCCCCTCCATACACCTTCATACCCCGCACGCGCTTGCCGTACTGCACCTTGACGCGACGTTCACCGTTTTGAACAAACACGATGAGAAACATCACCATGGCGGTCAATAATACGAAAACAACTGCCCAGATGCCCCCAGTGAGTGTAACCTTCTCGCCACCTTCCATCAAAATTGAACGCAAACTTGACGGGACACGCGACACGATCCCCCCAAAGATAATCAAGGACAGGCCGTTTCCAATCCCTTGCTCGGTGATCAACTCACCGAGCCAGATGGCAAACATAGTGCCACCGGTCATAGTGAGCAACAAAGTTAAAGTCGGCAAAATCTGCGTTGCCCCCCACCCGAAGTTGGGAAGAATTTGCTGCGTGCCAATCGTCGCGGAGCGGAAGAGCTGCGCCTGACCATAAGCCTGCAGGAGCGCCAGAGGCACCGTCAGATAAAAAGTCCATCGGTTCATCTTCCGCTGGCCTTCCTCACCTTCGTCCTTGATGCGCTGTTCCCATTTCGGGAAGATCGGGAGCAGTAACTGCAACACCAAAGACGCGGTCACATACGGATAGACGCCGGCAGCCAATACAGAGAAATTCGATACTGCCCCACCGGACAACAGGTCCAACAATCCCACAAAGGCCCCCGTGCCTGACTGTGATGCTGATTCAAAAAACATCTGTAACGCGGTCCGATCTACACCGGGGCTAGGGATATTTGCCGCCATACGGTAAATGACCAGGATCAAGACAGTGTAAAAGATCCGTCGGCGCAAATCCGGAAGTTTAAACGCATTGAACAAGGCCGAAATCATCAGTTAGTCTCCTTCGTCAGATAGGCTTCAACACCACCGTAGATTAACGGGTGCGATGCCCTCCGCGCGTCCAGGGTAAAAGCTCCACAACGCCGCCGGCCGTTTCGATCTTAACGCGAGCCGTGTCTGAAACACGATGTGCCATCACTTTTAAGGGTCGGTCAATTTCTCCACGCCCCAAGATAACCACCAACTTATTAGATTGTATCAGGCCAGACTCGGCCAGCGTCTCCGGTGAAACTTCAGCACCCGTGTCAAAAGATGTATTAAGTTGATCCAGGTTCACCGGTTGAAAATCCGTCCTATAGGGATTGAAAAACTTATAACCTCTCGCGAAAGGGAGTTTTCGGACTAGCGGCAACTGCCCACCTTCAAAGTAGGGACGTACCCCGCCCCCACTGCGCGCGTTCTGGCCCTTGGTACCCCGTCCGGCCGTCTTACCCTGACCAGCGGCAATACCACGACCCACGCGCTTCTTGCGCTTCGTTGCCCCCTCATTGGGGTGCAAATCATGCAATTTCATGCTATAGCCTCCCTACCCTATTCCTCAACTTCCTGAACCACCAGCAAGTGAGAGATTTTGTGGACCATTCCCCGCACCGCGGGGTTATCCGGCAATACCACCACTTGATTCAGCTTGCGCAATCCCAACGCCTTCACAGTACGCTTCTGCTGAATCGAATACCCAATCGGACTATGCACAAGCTTAACGCGCAATTTTTTATCCATTACGCACTCCTCCTGCGCCAGAAGGGCATGACCTCGGCCACGGGCTTATTGCGTTCCTGAGCCACTTCTTCGACCCAGCGCAATTGACTGAGTGCTGACATCGTCGCTTGAACTACGTTAACCTGCGTCGCGCTACCGCCCGATTTGGTCAACACGTCATGAATACCCGCAGCTTCCAATACAGCGCGCACGCCACCACCAGCGATAACGCCAGTACCCTTCGTAGCCGGACGCAGGAGAACTTGCGCCCCGCCACAAGCTCCGGTTACTTCATGAGGAATAGTTGTACCTTCCAGGGGAATAACATGCATGGCCTGACGCGCCCGCGTGGTCGCCTTGGCAATCGCATCTGGAACTGTGCGGGCCTTGCCAATGCCTAAGCCCACCTGCCCTTTGTTATCCCCAACGACTGCCACCACCCGGAAGTGAAAGGTACGACCGCCTTTAATCACTTTAGCTACCCGTGTAATATCCACTACACGTTCGTCCAGTTCGTCCTGCTCTTCCTCAAACGGCTTGCGATTCCGAGTTTTTTCTCGTGATTCCATAATTCCTCCCGCCGGATTAGAAATCCAGCCCCACTTCACGGGCCGCGTCAGCAAGCGCTTTCACCCGGCCATGATATTTGTAACCACCTCGGTCGAACACGACCATCGTAATTCCTTTAGACAACGCCCGTTTCGCCACAGTCTTCCCCACCACCTGCGCCTGCTCCACCTTAGACAAGCCGGCCATTTGTTCGCGCAATTCGCGATCAATAGTAGAGGCAGCGGCCAGGGTGTTTCCTGTCGTATCGTCAATCACCTGCACATAGATATGACTCAAGCTGCGGAAGACATTCAAACGTGGACGTTCTGGCGTCCCATGCACCGTCTTACGAATATGCGCATGGCGCCGCAAGCGGGCCGCACGACGATCAATTTCTGGTTTCATATCCTACTTCACCCTTAGTGCCACGATTGAAAAATTAACCGGCTTTACCCGTTTTACCGGCCTTGCGCCGGACAACCTCACCCTGGTAACGAATGCCCTTGCCCAAATACGGCTCAACGGGCCGCCAACCGCGGATCTCAGCTGCGAGCCGACCAACGACTTCTTTGTCATAGCCTCTGACCGTGATCGTGCTGGCACGCGGATTGACCTCATATTCGATTCCTACCGGGGGAACAAGCACCACCGGATGCGAGAATCCCAGGTTCATTACCAGGTTTTTACCCTGGAGTTCCGCACGGTACCCGGTCCCGTGAATTTCAAATGTGATGCTGTACCCTTGGGTCACCCCAATCACCATATTGTTGATCAAGGAGCGAGTCAGCCCATGGAGCGCTTTGAATTGCCGCTCATCATTGGGGCGCCGCACACACACGCCCGTCTCTTCCAAGGTTATGGTCAGTTCAGAATGAAATTCGCGCGTCATCGCGCCCTTTGGGCCACTGACCGTAACTTTGGCTCCTTCAATTTCCACTTTTACTCCGGTCGGAACCGGAACTGGGAGTTTAGCTATCCGCGACACAAAACACCTCCTCCACAAACAGGCTACCAGACATAGCAGAGGATTTCCCCGCCGACATTGAGCCGGCGCGCCTGTTGGCCTGTGATAATCCCTTTGGGTGTGGAAAGAATTGCAATTCCCATACCACTCCGCACCCACGGAATCTCTTGAACCGATGTATAAATGCGACGCCCCGGCTTGCTTACCCGCGTCAGGGTTGTAATGACTGAGCGTTGGCGTTTCACGCCGCCCACATACTTGAGTTGAAGCACAAGTGTTTGGTGGGATTTCTCATCGGTTGCCACTTTATAACTTTCAATGTACCCTTCGTCCTTAAGAATTTTAGCAATCGCCACTTTCATTTTAGAAGAAGGCATTGACACTGTCGCGTGCTTCGCCATCAAGGCGTTACGAACACGTGTTAACATATCAGCAATTGGATCTGAAGTCATCATAGTTTTACTCCATTACCAACTGGCTTTAACCAGACCAGGAATTTGTCCTTCTAAAGCCAATTCACGGACACAAATACGGCACAAACCGAATCGGCGGTAATACCCGCGCGGACGACCACAACGGGAACAACGATTCCGCACCCGCACCTTGTACTTGCGCCGCGTTTCCCGAATCGGCATTGATGTTTTAGCCATATGCTACTCCTCACCTCATCACTAAATTATGAACGCCGGAACGGCATCCCTAACAATTCCAGCAAGCGGCGCGCTTCCTCGTCCGTGCCAGCCGTCGTACTAATGCAGACTTCCATCCCCCGAATCTTGTCAATCTTATCGTAATCAATTTCAGGGAACAACAACTGTTCACGCAGGCCCAGGGTATAGTTCCCCCGACCGTCTAATTTATCAGGAACCCCGCGGAAGTCACGCGTCCGGGGCAATGCTACATTGATCAACCGATCCAGGAAGGCCCACATGCGGTCACCACGCAAAGTTACCTTAACGCCCACGGCGCGCCCTTCACGCAATTTGAAGTTAGCAATGGACTTGCGCGCTTTGGTAACGACCGGTTGTTGCCCGGTGATAGTGCGCAGATCGCCCACAGCATATTCAATTGCCTTGGGATTGTCCAAAGCTTCCCCCATGCCAATGTTTACCACTACTTTGCGGATTCGGGGAATGCACATGACATTATCATAGCCAAAATCCTTCATCAGGGTTGGCACGATCTCTTCACGGTAATGATTCTTAAGCTGCTGCATCCGTGTCACTCCTAATCAATCACATCACCGGTGCGCCGAGAAATGCGCACCTTACGGCCATCCACCACTTTGAATCCCACGCGCGTCGGCAGGTTATCCTTAGGAGACACCAACATCACGTTGGAAATATGGATCGGCGCTTCAAACCGGATACGTCCGCCTTGCATCTGCGAACGCCCAGCCCGCTGTGCATTTTGATGCTTGGTGATGATATTCACTTTTGAAACAACTACGCGGTTTTCTTTGATCAATACCCGCAATACCTCGCCGCGCATTCCTTTATCATCACCCGCAATCACTTCAACGATATCGCCTTTCTTAATACGATTCATAATCACACCTCTTCCCTACCCTACAGCACTTCGGGCGCCAAAGATACGATCTTCATAAATCCTTTTTCGCGCAATTCGCGCGCCACCGGCCCAAAGATACGGGTGCCGCGCGGATTAATTCCAGAAGCGTCCAAAATCACAGCGGCGTTGTCATCAAAGCGAATGTAGGAACCATCAGGACGACGATATTCTTTAGCAACGCGCACAACTACAGCCCGGACCACTTCCCCCTTCTTCACCGAAGCAGTGGGGGTAGCCGACTTGACAGCGGCCACAATGGAGTCCCCGATATAGGCGTAACGTCGCTTTGAACCGCCAACGACATGGATACACATAATTTCCTGGGCGCCGGTGTTATCGGCCACTTTTAAGTGTGTTTCTGGTTGAATCATTGCCGCAACTCCTTACTCAACCCGTTCCAGGATTTCTTCCACAGTCCAGCGCTTGTGCCGGCTATAGGGGCGGCATTCAATAATCCGCACCTTGTCGCCCATCTGACAATTGTTCTCTTCATCATGGGCCATATACTTTTTCGCGGCACGCACCACCTTCTGATACAAGGGATGCCGATAGCGCCGCTCTACCGTAACCACCACGGTCTTGTCCATCTTGTCACTGGTCACAATTCCAATCAAGTGTTTACGACGCTCCCTCATGCCACTTCTCCTTTTTGCGCTATATCTGCTTTCGTTTCCTGCTCATGGAGAATTGTCAGGATTCGGGCAATCTCTTTGCGGACACTGCGCAGCCGATTGTGATCGCTCAGACTGCCCGCATACCATTGCTGTCGCAAGTTAAACAACTCACGCCGAGTTTCCTGCAAACGCAGGCGTAATTCATCAATCTTCAGTTTACGTAGTTCCTGTGGTGCAGCCATCCCTTACTCTCCTACTTCACCTACATCCAGGCGCGTAACGACCTGCGTTCTAATCGGGAGTTTGTGAGAAGCCAAGCGAAGAGCCTCATGAGCCACTTCATCTGACACACCACTAATCTCGAACATAACCCGACCAGGACGCACGACAGCCACCCACTGGTCTACAGAACCTTTCCCCTTGCCCATGCGGGTTTCTGCTGGTTTAGCCGTAATCGGCTTGTCAGGGAAAATACGGATCCAATACTTTCCACGTCGCCGCATATGGCGCACAATAGCACGGCGCGCGGCTTCAATCTGGCGGGCAGTAATCCAAGAAGGCTCCAAAGCCTGCAATCCATAATCCCCAAAGGACACTGTGATCCCTCGAGATTCCTTTCCCTTCATACGCCCACGTTGCTGCTTGCGATATTTCACGCGCTTTGGCATCAACATAGCTCTCTCTCCTCAACCACCATATTAGGACTCAGAAACGCTTTCCACGGATGCAGTCTTTTGCGGCAGGATCTCACCTTTGTAAATCCAAACCTTGACACCAATACGCCCATACGCTGTCAATGCCTCGCTCTGAGCGTAGTCAATGTCGGCTCGTAAAGTCTGCAACGGAACCTGACCATCGCGCATCCATTCCAATCGCGCCATTTCAGCGCCGGCCAAACGACCCGAACACATCACCTTAATACCCTCGGCTCCTGCCCGCATCGCCTGACGCACTGCGCGCTTCATAGCGCGGCTATGGAAAATACGTTTCTCCAGTTGCGCCACAATGTTTTCCGCCACCAGTTTTGCATCCAGGTCAGGCTGTTCAACTTCATGCACATCCACATGAACCCGCTTGCCACCGGTGGCTTCCTCAATGCTCTGACGCAACGCTTTAACATTCTCGCCTTTGCGCCCGATCACTACTCCGGGACGCGCCGTCCAGATAATTACCGATACCTGGTTGGGGGGGAAGCGCTCGATCTCGACCCGCGAAACGCCGCTCTGCCCATCACGCGAGCGCTCACGCATTGTTTTGTAGATCAACGCTCGAACTTCGCGATCCTCTTTGAGCAGATTTGAATACTCACGGCCCTCGGCAAACCAACGCGAACGCCAATCCCGAATAACCTTCAACCGAAACCCATAGGGATGAACTTTACGTCCCAAGACTTCCCTCCTAAAACGCTGACTTACTCAACTCGTTCTTCAAGAACGACAGTGATGTGAGACGAACGCTTCCGAATCGGGCGATAGCGCCCCCGGCTTCCCCAACGCGCCCGCCATCCTTTACCCGGCATAGAGCCTGGCCCTTCATCGGCCATAATTTCGGCAATATACAGGTCATTGACACTTAAGCCTAACTCATCCGCATTCGCTACGGCAGAGTGAATGAGCTTATAGACTGGCAATGCTGCCGCGTGCGGCATTGCACGGAGGGTATTCAAGGCAGCTTGCGCCTGCATTCCCCGCAAAGGCCGAATAATACGCCGTACTTTCAGGGGAGCCATAGGCAAGTGCTTTAATCTGACTTTAATGGTCTCGAGCATAGTCCTACCTCGCCACGCGGCCTTTCTTCTCTTTCATAATGTGCCCCCGAAACGTGCGGGTAGGGGCAAATTCGCCCAAACGATGTCCCACCATATTTTCGGTGACATAAATGGGCACATGGCGACGGCCATCATGAACCGCCAGAGTATGTCCAACCATCTGGGGGAAAATCACAGAAGCACGCGACCAAGTGCGCACCACCCGCTTCTGCCCGGTCCGGTTCATCTCTTCGACTTTCTTAAGCAATTTTGGGTCTACGTACGGCCCTTTCTTCAAAGAACGCGACATTCTTGCTTCCTCCCTACTCTTAACGACCCGACCCACGCCGGCGGACGATGTATTTGTCAGTCTTCTTATTGCGGCGAGTCTTACGCCCCAATGTACGCCATCCCCAGGGGGACTTAGGCCCAGGCATACCCACCGGAGAACGGCCTTCACCACCACCGTGCGGGTGATCGCGCGGTGTCATCGCAGACCCACGAATGGCAGGGCGCCACCCGCGCCAACGCTTGCTGCCAGCTTTGCCCAATTTGACATTCGCATGGTCAACATTGCCAACCTGTCCGACGGTAGCCATACACTCTTTGTGCACCCGGCGCATCTCGCTGCTGGGCAAACGCAACGTAATATACTCGCCTTCCTTAGCCAAAACTTGGGCCGCCGTGCCGGCAGCCCGCGCCAATTGCCCCCCACGACCAGGATACAACTCCACATTGTGTACCACCGTACCGAGCGGAACGTATTCCAACCGCATAGCATTCCCCACCCGGGCATCCCCGGACTCTTGCGTGCTGATCACGGTTTGTCCCACCTTAAGCCCGACGGGCGCCAGGATGTAGCGTTTCTCACCGTCAGCATAGATCAACAAGGCAATCCGCGCCGAGCGATTGGGATCATACTCAATGGAGTCAACCCGCGCCGGAATGTTGAACTTATCCCGACGGAAGTCAATCAGACGATACTTACGTGCATGCCCACCGCCACGGTGCCGTACCGTAATCCGTCCATAGGCATTGCGCCCAGCATTCTTGCTCAGGGGCCGAACCAAACTCCGCTCTGGCTTAGCCCGTGTAATATCCTCAAAGGTCTGGCCAACCATCCAACGACGACCAGGTGACGTGGGATTATGTTTTTTCAGTCCCATCTTATGCCTCCAATGCCTCAATCCGCTCACCGGGCAATAAGGTAACTATGGCCTTTTTCCACGGCGCATGGCGCGTTACCCGTCGCCGACCCCGCATGTGGTTAATCTTTGCAGGCATGTTCATCACATTGACAGCGTTAACTTTCACGTCGTAGATTTCTTCGACGGCCTGCTGAATCTGCAACTTATTCGCTCCACGATTCACAATAAAGACATACTGTCCTGCTTCACGCTGGATATAGGATTTTTCTGTCTCTAATGGGCGTACAATGATCTCATAGATATTCATATCCTACTCCACCCCATCACTCACAGGATTTTCGGAACCTAAAAACGACTCGATCACTTTCAGCGCGCCCAACGGCATGACTACATAATCAGAGCCTAGCAGATCGCGCACGTTGAGATAACTTGCCCGCAAAGTCCTGGCCGTTTCAATATTCCGCACAGAGCGTTCTACGAATTCATTGCGTTCTGGCAGCAAGAACAAGGCCTTGCCAGAGTCAGCAGAAACACTCCGCAGCAAACGCACGATTTCTTTTGTCTTCGGCGCCGCCATTTCCAACCGATCAATCACCACAATTTGTTCAGCAGATGCCTTCACCGAAAGCGCCGAACGCAACGCCGCCCGCCGCATTTTGCGGGGCATCTTCTTCTCATAACTCCGCGGTAGCGGGCCATGGGCAATACCACCGCCCACAAATGTCGGCGCATTACGACTTCCGTGGCGCGCGCGACCGGTGCCCTTTTGACGATACCACTTTGCCTTTGAGCGATTGTTCTCACCACGGGTTTTCGCTTTGTGCGTTCCCAGGCGAGCATTAGCTAACTGGCGCACCAACGCCTGATGCATCAACGCAACATTGATAGGGGCCTCAAAAATCTCCGAGCGCAATTCAATCTCGTCAACCTTCTCACCCTGCATATTCAGTACAGGAACAAGCATGGTTAGTTACCTCCTTTGAGAACTCTCTGCTTGCGCGCAGCCTTAACCACAACCAAACTCCCATTCGGCCCAGGAACACTGCCACGCACAGCCAGGAGGTTACGATCGGGATCAACCAACACGACTTCCAAATTCTGGATTGTCACCTGTTTGTTGCCCATTTGCCCCGGCATCTTCTTGCCTTTCCACACTTTGCCGGGCGTAGCACACGCGCCAATGGAACCGGGTGCCCGAGTACGATCGGATTGACCGTGAGTATGTGGCCCGCCGGCAAAACCATGCCGCTTCATAACCCCGGCAAAGCCACGCCCCTTAGAGCGGCCCTCAATATCTACGAACTCACCCGGTGAAAAAATATCAACCAAAATTTTCTGCCCAACCTCATAGGCCTCATCTTCACGCATACGCATCTCGCCCAGATAACGCAGATCAGCCACACCGGCTTTGCGCAAATGTCCTACTTGTCCTTTGGTCAGGTGCTTGGGCTTGGCCGCGCCGTATCCTAGTTGCACGGCACGATACCCATCCTGTTCAAGGGTGCGAATCTGGGTTACATAACAAGGCCCAGCCTCAACAATCGTTACAGGCACCACTTCACCATCAGCTTTAATCACCTGGGTCATTCCCACTTTTTTACCCAAAATGCCTTTCACTACATCCTCCTTGGGACTGCCAGCGCCAGGTACGCTACATCATCCCTCTACAAATTAGAATAAACTACACTTTGCTCACACTATTCCCCCTGGTCTGTGTCCTATGAGCTGCGAAAGAACAATGACCAGGGGGAAATGTGCAAAATTCCAAAAAAAACCTGGCTATCAAGCCTTGCTTAGTAGAACTACAGCTTAATCTCGATGTCCACGCCAGCTGGCATATTCAAGCGCATTAAAGTATCAATAGTTTTCGAATCCGGTTCCTGGATATCAATCAATCGCTTATGAGTACGAATCTCAAAATGCTCATGACTATCCTTGTCAATATAAGTTGACCGACGCACGGTAAACCGCTCGATCTTAGTTGGAAGAGGCACCGGGCCAACAACCCGGGCGCCAGTACGCTCCGCCGCCTCAACAATGCGACGCGCAGACTCGTCCAGGATACGATGATCATACCCCTTTAACCGAATGCGAATACGTTGTTTTGCCATAAACCACCTGTTCTCATAATCCCGTATCGAGTGGGCGCAGGCTTTGCGGCCCACTCGATACGGGCAGAAGACTAACTACTCGAGGATCTTGGTGATAACACCCGCCCCAACGGTCAAACCGCCCTCGCGAATAGCGAAGCGTGAACCGGATTCCAGGGCCACCGGAGTAATCAATTCCACAGTCATAGGAGTGCTATCGCCGGGCATCACCATCTCAACACCTTCCGGCAGTTCAACCGAGCCGGTGATATCCATCGTGCGAATATAGAACTGCGGTTTGTAGCCGGAGAAGAACGGCTTATGACGGCCCCCCTCATCACGGCGCAGGATATAGACCTCAGACTCGAACTTACGCTGCGCCCGGATCGTGCCTGGTGCGGCAACGACGACACCACGGCTCACCTCTTCCTTGCCGACACCGCGCAACAGCAACCCGGCATTATCACCGGCG
>Ga0116144_10001222_pt1 | contig 31580 bp, 28 predicted proteins | sample AD_UKC035_MetaG_FD_89746 | JGI IMG/M metagenome (GOLD analysis project Ga0116144, IMG submission 89746) | Active sludge microbial communities of municipal wastewater-treating anaerobic digesters from USA - AD_UKC035_MetaG | ecosystem: Engineered > Bioreactor > Anaerobic > Digestate | place: USA...
GCGGCGGCGCCGCGCGCCTGCGCTTCGGTCACGGTCTGGGCCTCGCCGGTTTCGGTGGGCGCGGTGTAGGTGACGTTGCTGATGTGCTCGGCGCGCTGCTCCATGGCGGCGGCGCTCTGGCCGGCCTGTTCGGGGCTTTCGATGCGCACCGTCATCAGCACCCGCGTGACCTCGTTCTTGATCACGTCCAGCAGCTGGCCGAACAGCTCGAAGGCTTCGCGCTTGTATTCCTGCTTGGGCTGCTTCTGGGCATAGCCGCGCAGGTGGATGCCCTGGCGCAGGTAGTCGAGCGCCGACAGGTGTTCGCGCCAGTGGGTGTCGATGGCCTGCAGCAGCACGGCGCGCTCGAAGGGGCCGAAGTTCTCGGCGCCGACCTGCGCCACCTTGGCGGCGTAGGCTTCGTCGGCGGCCTTGAGCACGCGCTCGAGGATGTCCTCGTCGCTGATGGCGGAGGAAGACTCGATCTGCTGGCGCAGCGGCAGCTCGATGTGCCAGTCGTCGGCCAGCGCCTTTTCCAGGCCGGCGATGTCCCACTGCTCCTCGACCGATTCGGCCGGCACGAACTGGCGCACCAGGTCGGTGAAGCAGCCCTCGCGCAGGCTGGCGATCTGGGCCGACAGGTCGCTGGCGTCGAGGATTTCGTTGCGCTGCTGGTAGATCACCTTGCGCTGGTCGTTGGAGACGTCGTCGTACTCCAGCAGCTGCTTGCGGATGTCGAAGTTGCGCGACTCCACCTTGCGCTGCGCGCTTTCGATGCTGCGCGTGACGATGCCGGCTTCGATGGCCTCGCCCTCGGGCATCTTCAGCTTGTCCATGATGGCGCGCACGCGGTCGCCGGCGAAGATGCGCATCAGCGCGTCGTCCAGGCTGAGGTAGAAGCGCGAGGAGCCCGGGTCGCCCTGGCGGCCCGAGCGGCCGCGCAGCTGGTTGTCGATGCGGCGGCTTTCGTGCCGCTCGGTGGCGATGATGCGCAGCCCGCCCAGCGACTTGACCAGCTCATGGTCCTGCTGCCACTGCGCGCGCAGCTCGGCGGCGCGCGCCTGGCGCGTGGCCTCGTCGATCGAGGCGTCGGCCTCCAGCGCCTGCACCGCCTTTTCGACGTTGCCGCCCAGCACGATGTCGGTGCCGCGGCCGGCCATGTTGGTGGCGATGGTGATCATGCCTGGGCGCCCGGCCTGGGCCACGATGTCGGCCTCGCGCGCGTGCTGCTTGGCGTTGAGCACCTGGTGCGGCAGCTTTTCCTTCTGCAGCAGGTGGGAGATGATTTCGGAGTTCTCGATCGAGGTGGTGCCCACCAGCACCGGCTGCCCTTTGGCGTGGCACTCGCGGATGTCGGTGATGGCGGCGTCGTACTTTTCCTGCGTGCTCTTATAGACGCGGTCGAGCTGGTCGTCGCGCCGGCTCGGCTTGTTGGGCGGGATCACCACGGTTTCGAGGCCGTAGATGTCCTGGAATTCGTAGGCTTCGGTGTCGGCGGTGCCGGTCATGCCGGCCAGCTTCCGGTAGAGGCGGAAGTAGTTCTGGAACGTGATCGAGGCCAGGGTCTGGTTCTCGGCCTGGATCGGCACGCCTTCCTTGGCTTCGACCGCCTGGTGCAGGCCGTCGCTCCAGCGGCGCCCGCTCATCAGGCGACCGGTGAATTCGTCGACGATCACGATCTCCGGGCCATGCTCGCCCTGCTGCACCACGTAATGCTGGTCGCGGTGGAACAGGTGGTGCGCGCGCAGGGCGGCGTTGAGGTGGTGCATCAGCGTAATGTTGGCCGCGTCGTACAGGCTGGCGCCGGGCGGGATCAGGCCGCGCTCGGCCAGCACGCGCTCGGCGGTTTCGTGGCCCTGTTCGGTCAGGAACACCTGGTGCGACTTCTCGTCGGCGGTGAAGTCGCCCGGCTTGGTCACGCCCTCGCCGGTGCGCGGGTCGGCCTCGCCCTCCTGGCGCGTCAGCAGCGGCACCACGGCATTGATCGCCAGGTACAGCGCCGTGTGGTCCTCGGCCTGGCCGCTGATGATCAGCGGCGTGCGCGCCTCGTCGATCAGGATGGAGTCCACCTCGTCGACGATGGCGTAGTTGAGCGGGCGCTGCACGCGCTCGCCCGGCTCGTACACCATGTTGTCGCGCAGGTAGTCGAAGCCGAATTCGTTGTTGGTGCCGTAGGTGATGTCGGCTTGGTAGGCGGCCTGCTTGTCCGCGCGCGCCATCTGCGGCAGGTTGACCCCCACCGTCAGCCCCAGGAAGTTGTACAGCCGGCCCATCCATTCGGCGTCGCGGCCCGCCAGGTAGTCGTTCACGGTGACCACGTGCACGCCCTTGCCCGACAGCGCGTTCAGGTACACCGCCAGCGTGGCGGTCAGGGTCTTGCCCTCGCCGGTACGCATCTCGGCGATCTTGCCCTCGTGCAGCGCCATGGCGCCGACCAGCTGCACGTCGAAGTGGCGCATCTTCATGACACGCTTGGAGCCTTCGCGCACCACCGCAAAGGCCTCGGGCAGCAGCTTGTCCAGGCTTTCGCCGCCCGCCAGGCGCTGACGGAATTCGTCGGTCTTGGCGCGCAGCTCGTCGTCGCTCAGCTTCTCCAGCGCCGGCTCCAGCGCGTTGATGGCGGCGGCGGTCTTGCGGTATTGCTTGAGCAGGCGGTCGTTGCGGCTGCCGAAAATCTTGGTGAGGATGGTGGCCATGCGTGCGCGGTCACCGCGACGCCCCACTGGCGCACCGCACGGTGATCGACTGTCCCAAAAAGGTCAAAATGACGCGAACCCGGCCGGCAGCGACCGCCTGCGGAAGGCCCCGCAGGCAGCGCGCCCGGTGTTTCGCGTGGCAACCAAGCATTTTAGCTGCCCGCCAGCGGCGCGGATAATGCCCGCCACGCTGCGGTTTTTGCCCTTGTCGATGCCCACTTTCACCCGTCCCGCCATCTCGCTGCAACAGGCCGTGGCCGAGACGCCCACGCTGGCCCACCTGAGCCGGCTGGCCACCGAATCGGCCGCCCGCCTGGCGGTGCTGCGGCCGCTGCTGCCGCCGGCGCTGCGGCCGCTGGTGCAGGCCGGCGCGCCCGAGGGCGACGCCTGGACGCTGCTGGCGCCGCACCAGGCGGCGGCGGCCAAGCTGCGCCAGCTGGCGCCGGCGCTGCAGGCGGCGCTGGCGGCGGCCGGCCACCCGGTATCCACGCTGCGCGTCAAGGTGGCGCAGCCCCTGCGCTGACGGGCGGCGACCATGCTGAGCGCCCTTGACCACGCCATGATGCGCCGCGCGCTGGCGCTGGCCGAGCGCGGTCGGCGCCTGTCGCCGCCCAACCCGGCGGTCGGCTGCGTGCTGGTGGACGCCGCCGGCACGGTGCTCGGCGAAGGCTTCACGCAGCCGGTCGGCCAGGCGCATGCCGAGGTGATGGCGCTGCGCGATGCCGCCGCGCGCGGGCACCGCACGCAGGGCGCCACCGCCTACGTGACGCTGGAGCCCTGCGCACACCACGGCCGCACCGGGCCGTGCTGCGACGCGCTGGTCGCGGCCGGCGTGCGCCGCGTGGTGGCCGCGCTGCCGGACCCGAACCCGCGCGTCGGCGGCCAGGGCCTGCAGCGGCTGCGCGACGCCGGCGTCGCGGTGGCGCTGGGGCCGCCCGAAGTGGCCGCGGCGGCGCGCGAGCTGAACATCGGCTTTTTCACCCGCATGGAGCGCGGCACGCCCTGGGTGCGGCTGAAGGTCGCCAGCTCCCTGGACGGGCGCACCGCCCTGCCCGACGGCCGCAGCCAATGGATCACCTCGCCCGCCGCGCGCGCCGACGCTCAGGCCTGGCGCGCACGCGCCTGCGCCGTGCTGACCGGCATCGGCACCGTGCTGGACGACGACCCGCTGCTCAACGTGCGCCTGCCCGACAGCCCGCGCCAGCCGGCGCTGGTGGTGCTCGACAGCCAGCTGCGCACGCCCGCGCAGGCGCGCCTGTGGCAGGTGGCCGGGCGCCGCGTGTGCATCGCCACCGCCGTCACCGACGCCGCACGCCAGCAGCCGCTGCAGGCGCGCGGCGCCCAGGTGCTGGCGCTGCCGGGCGACGACGGCCGGGTCGATCTGCCGGCCCTGCTGGCGCACCTGGCCCGGCAGGAGGTGAACGAGCTGCACGTGGAAGCCGGCCACCGGCTCAACGGCGCCCTGCTGCGCGCCGGCCTGGTGGACGAGCTGCTGCTGTACCAGGCGCCGCGCCTGCTGGGCGACGGCGTGGGCATCGCCGACCTGGGGCCGCTGGCCGACCTGGACCAGGCGCTGGCGTTCGACTGGCACGCCATCGAGCGCGTCGGGCCCGACCTGCGGCTGCTCGCGCGCGCGCCGGGGCGCTGAGCCGCTTCAGCGCGGCCCTACAGCCAGCGCGCGATCAGGCTGGCCAGGGCGCTCAGCAGCAGCGTGCTGGTCAGCGGAATGAACCATTCGCGCCCGAACAGCCGAAAGTGCAAGTCCCCCGGCAGCCGGCCGATGCCCAGCCGGCGCAGCAGCGGCGTCAGGCCGCTGATCAGCACCAGGGCCAGAAAGACGACGATCAGCCAGCGGATCATGTGTGTCACAGCCGGTGCGTGCGGTCGCCCTGGGCAAAGCCGCGCGCCGGCGGGTGGCCGGGCGTGGCCAGTCCGATGACCTTGAACAGCTCGCCCATCTCGTGCTCGTCCAGCAGTTTCATGGCGTTGGCGCGCATGGGCAGGTCGGCCGCGGCCAGCGCCTCGGCCAGGCCACAGTTGAGCAGAAAGCGCCCCTGGCTGGTGTAGCCCAGCACCTCCAGGCCGGCGTCCTGCGCCGCCAGCGCCACGCCGGTGAAGTTGACGTGGGCGCTGATGTCCTTGTCGCCCACGTCGGCCAGCGGCTGGTCGTCCACCCGGTGCGCGCGGTGGCACACCAGGGTGCCCTCGCTGCGCTGCGGGTGGTAGTACTCGGCTTCCGGAAAGCCGTAGTCGATGAACCAGGCGGCGCCGGCGCCACCGCGCCGCAGCGCCTCGGCCACGGTGGCGACGAAGGCCTGCGCCTGCGGGTGGATCTCGGTCACCAGATCGTGCGTGCCGGCCGGCTCCAGCGGCGGTCGCAGCGCGGTCGGGCGGTCTTCCCAGGTCAAACCGATTGCTTCTGTTTTGATAGCTGCCGGCGCTTGCCCATCCTGCGCCAGGGCCTCAATGGATTCACCAATGCGAACCCCGCGCTCGAACCACCGCCCGCCGCGCCGCGCCAGCAGCGTCACCGGCATGGCGTCCAGCACTTCGTTGCCCACCACCACGCCGCGCAGCACCGGCGGCAGCGCGTCGGCCCAGGCCACGCGCGCGCCATGGGCGGCCAGGCGCTGGCGCTGGCGCGCCCGCAGCGCGCCCGAGACGTCGACGATGGTGTAGCGCGCCAGCGGCTGGCCCAGCGCGTCCAGCGCCTCGATCAGCCCGGCCGCCAGCGCGCCCGAGCCGGCGCCGAACTCCCACACCTCATCGGTGCCGGTGGCCGCCAGGCTGTCGGCCAGCTGCACCGCCAGCGCGCGGGCGAACAGCGGCGACAGCTCGGGCGCGGTGACGAAGTCGCTGCCACTGCGCGGCAGCTGGCCAAACTGGCGCGCCGCCCGGGCGTAGTAGCCCAGCCCCGGCGCGTACAGCGCCAGGTGCATGAAACGCTCGAACGGCAACCAGCCGCCGGCGGCGCGGATTGCGCGCGCGATCAGCGCCGGCAGCGCGTCGGGCGCAGGTGAGGCAGTGGCAGTGACATCGGCAGGCACGGTCGGCATTGTGGGCCATGCCGCAGCGCGCCGGCGCGTGCCGCCGCGCCTTTTGCCCGACAATGCCGCCCCATGTCCGCGCCCACCGCCCCGCTGCCCGTCCGTGCCGTGCTGGTCACCGGCGCCGCGCGCCGGCTCGGGCGCGAGATCAGCCTGCAGTTCGCGCGCGCCGGCTGGGACGTGCTGGCGCATTACCGCCATGCCGAGGCCGAGGCGCAGGCGCTGCAGGCCGACGTCGAGCGCCTGGGCCGGCGCTGCCACCTGCTGCGGGCCGACCTGGCCCAGCCCGAGGCGGCCTGCGGGCTGATGCGGCAGGCCTCCACGCTGCACGGCGCGCCGCCGCACTGCATCGTCAACAATGCTTCCATTTTTGAAGCAGACGACGCCCGATCGGCAAGCGCGGCGGGCCTGATGCAGCACTTTGCCACCAACTGCGCCACGCCCCTGCTGCTGGCCAACGCACTGGCCGGCCTGCTGGCCGCAGGCGGCCAGCCCAGCGGGGGGCGGCACAGTGTGGTGCACGTGCTGGACCAGAAGGTGCACAACCTGAACCCGGACTATTTTTCCTACACCGTCAGCAAGCTGGCGCTGGCGCAGAGCGTGGCCCTGCAGGCGCAGGCGCTGGCGCCCTGGGTGCGGGTGTGCGGGCTGTCGCCGGGGCTGATGTACCTGAGCGGCCCGCAGACGCAGGACAACTTCGAGCGCGCCAGCCGCGTCAACCTGCTGCGCGAGCCGCTCGATCCGGCGCAGGTGGCGCGCTGCGTCGTGTTCATTGCCGAAACCCCGGCCCTGAGCGGCACCACCCTGCAGGCCGACAACGGTCAGCACCTGGTGCCGCTGGCGCGCGACGTGATGTTTGCCGTCGACGAAGGGCTGACCCGATGAATTCCCTGCTGCTGGCCTTCGGCGCGCTGGACGCGCGCCTGGCGCTGGACTGCCGCCTGCTGAGCCTGCGCCGCCACGAACTGCCGGTGCGCATCGGTGTGCACGAGTTCGAGCGCCAGGGGCCGCAGCGCCTGTGGTTCGACGTCGATCTGTGCGTGCGCCTGCGCGACGCCGCCGCCGCGCACGACCACATCGCCCACACGCTGGACTACGACTTCATCCGCGACGTCATCGCCGGCGCCGTCGGTCAGGCCCACCACGAGCTGCAAGAAACCCTGTGCGACGCCGTGCTGGCCGCCGTGCTGGTACGCCCCGAGGTGCAGGCCGCGCGCGTGGCCACCCGCAAGCCCGACGTCTACCCCGACAGCGCCTCGGTCGGCGTCGAGCGCGTGGCCGTCAAACCCTGGTGAACCGCCCCATGCCCAGCCACCCCCGCGCCGAACAGGGCCAGCAGAGCCTGCAACTCACCGGCCTGCGCTTTGCCGCCAACCTGGGCATCCTGGCGCACGAAAAGCTGGCGCCGCAGCCGATCCAGGTCGATGCCGAGCTGCACCTGGGCGCGCAGCCGCTGCGCCCGCGCGACGACGACATCACCCATGTGCTGGACTATCGCAAGGTGCGCCAGATCATCATCGACGAGTGCACCGCCGAGCACGTCAACCTGCTGGAAACGCTGATCGGCAAGCTGTGCGCGCGCCTGATGCAGCTGCCCGGCGTGCAGGGCGTGCGCGTGAAGATCACCAAGCTGGAGATCTTCGACGACTGCGAGGTGTCCATCCACATGGAGGCCGGGCACTGGTAAGCCCCGGCCGCCCACCGGCGCCGCGCAGGGCCGACCCCGCCGTAGGACAATCGCAGCATGATCGAAGAACCCGTTGTGGCCGACACCGGCCCGGCCGCCCGCACGCGCGCCGAGCGCGAGGCGCTCAAGCTCGAAAAACGCCTGGCCCGCCAGGTCGGTCAGGCGATTGCCGATTTCCACATGATCGAGGCCGGCGACCGCGTGATGGTGTGCCTGTCGGGCGGCAAGGACAGCTACGGCCTGCTCGACATCCTGCTCAAGCTCAAGGCGCGCGCGCCGATTCACTTCGATCTGGTGGCCGTCAACCTGGATCAGAAGCAGCCCGGCTTTCCGGCCGAGGTGCTGCCGAACTACCTGTCCGGCCTGGGCATCGAGCACCATATCGAAACGCAGGACACCTACAGCATCGTCAAAGCCAAGATCCCCGAGGGCAAGACCACCTGCAGCCTGTGTTCGCGCCTGCGCCGCGGCATCCTGTACCGGGTGGCGCGCCAGCTCGGCTGCAACAAGATCGCGCTGGGCCACCACCGCGACGACATGCTGCAGACCTTGTTTCTCAACATGTTCTTCGGCGGCAAGCTCAAGGGCATGCCGCCCAAGCTGGTCAGCGACAACGGCGAATTCATCGTCATCCGCCCGCTGGCCTACGTGGCGGAAAGCGACCTGGTGGCCTGGGCCGAACACCGGCAGTTCCCCATCATCCCCTGCAACCTGTGCGGCAGCCAGGAAAACCTGCAGCGCCAGCAGGTGGGCGAGATGCTGCGCGAATGGCAGCGCCGCCACCCGGGGCGCATCGAGAGCATGTTCACCGCGCTGCAGAACGTGGTGCCCTCGCACCTGATGGACGCTCGCCTGCACGACTTCAAGCACCTGCGCCCCAGCGGCGTGCCCGACGAGCACGGCGACAAGGCCTTCGACGACGAGGTGTTTGTTCCGCCGGTGGGTGCGCCGTTTTCCAGCGTGACGCGGGTCAGCGCCTGAGGTTTCAACGCCATATCAGAGGTTAGCGCCCATGTGGATTGCGCGAGCAGCTCTTGTTTTAATAGCATCTGCGCTGACCGCCTGCGCCAGCGGCCCGCGCGTGGTGGACGCCCATGTGCGCACCCACGCCGCCCAGCCACCCGGCGCCGCCGTGCTGCAGGGGGCGCACTACCGCTTCGAGCCTGGCCCGCAGCGGGCGGGCCAGCCGGCGCCGGCGCGGCTGGAGGCCATGGCCCAGGCCGCGCTGACCCGCGTGGGCGCGGTGCGCGACGAGGGCGGTGCGCGCGTCAGCGTGCAGGTCAGCGGCAACGTCAACGCCCTATGGCCCGACCCCTGGTACGAACCCAGCAACGCCCGCATCGCGCTCGGCCTGGGCCATGCCTGGCGCGGTGGCGCCGTCGGTCTGGGCTGGGGCTGGCCGTTGGGGGACCCGAGCGTGCCCACCTACGCGAGCGAAGTCAGCCTGCTGATGCGCGATCTGCAGACCGGCCAGATCGTCTACGACACCCGGGCCCGCCACCACGGCCCCTGGCACGACACCGACGCGGTGCTGGCGGCGCTGTTCGTGGCGGCGCTCGAAGGCTACCCGCAGCCGGCCGCCAGCGAACGCCGCGTCGGCGTGCCCCTGCTGCCGCCGGCCACCCCGGCCGCCGCCCCCGCAGCCACCGGGCGCTGAGACGGCCTCGGGGCTCGATCAGCGCTTGCCGTCAAAGCGCAGCGAGGTCATTCGACATCCGTCCGCACGCTGGCCGGCTGCGGCAGCAGGCGAAACGCCAGCGCGCCCAGCGCCAGCAGCACGGCGATGGCGCCGAACACCGCGCCGAACGGGTCCAGGCCGCGCGCCTGCGCCGCCTGCGCGATGGCGCCGGTGGCCCACTGCATCAGCGCCACGCCCATGAACAGCGCCATGGTGAACAGCGCCATGGCGCGGCCGATCACGGCCGGCTCGTAAGCGTCCTTGACGTCAGGGTACTGCAAGGTGCCGTAGCCCGACAGCATCATGAACACCAGCATCAGCGCCACGTCCAGCCACATCCCGCCGTTGGCGGCCAGGCCGGCAAAGCACAGCGCGGCGACGGCGCTGCCCCACAGCATCCAGCGCCGGCGCCGGCGCGGCCCCGGGTCGGCACGGCCGAACAGCGGCAGGCTGACCAGCGACACCACCGTCAGCAGCACCGCCAGGTGGCCGGCCGCCACCAGGCTCCAGCCGTGGCGCTGCGTCATCAGCGGTCCCAGCCACAGCCCGCGCAGCGTGATGAAGGCGCCATAGCTCACCAGCGCCAGCGCCACGATGCCGGCCGTGTGACGCTGGCGCAGCAGGGCGCCGAAGGTGCGCAGCGCCTGGCCCAGGGTTTCGCGCCGTGCGCCCGTCGCCGGCGCCGGCTCGCGCACGCCCAGGGCAATCGCCAGCCACGACAGCAGCGCGCAGCCGGCCAGCACCCAAAAGCCCATGCGCCAGGACGTGGCCTCGATCAGCCAGGCCAGCGGGCTGCCGGTCAGCAGCATGCCGATGCCGCCCACCGCCAGGATCAGGCTGGACACCACCGTGTAGCGCTCGGGCGCGAAATGCCGCGCCACGTAGATGGTGCAGACCAGGAATGCCGGTGCGCTGCCGATGCCGATCAGCACCTGGCCCGCCACCAGCATCGGGAAGCCGGTGGCCAGCGCCGACACCGCCGCGCCCAGGGCCATCAGCGGCGAGGCCGTCAGCACCGTGCGGCGCAGCCCGTGCAGGTCGATGCCCATGCCCATGAACAGCTGCAGGCCCCCGAAGGCGAAGTGGTAGGCCGCCGCAAAGGTGCCCAGCTGCTGCGGCGTCAGTTGCAGCTCGGCCTGCAGCGGCGCCGCCATGATGGCGGCGATGGTGCGAAACGCCTGGCTCATCAGAAAGCCGGTGGCCAGCAGCAGCAGGGCGGTCCAGGCGCCGGAGGCGTCGCGGTGGGGTGCGGTCATGGGCAAGCAAGCGGAGGCCGCACAGCGGCGCAACCGGCAAGCCTAAACGCTTTTGCGTGGGCGCACCGGTCGCCTGCGGGACGCGCTCGCGTGGCCTGCCACCGGCCGGCCGCGTGGCATGATCCGGCGCATGCAAGCCACCCGCATCCTGGCCGTCCGCCATGGCGAAACCGCCTGGAATGTGGACGGCCGCATCCAGGGCCACCTGGACATCGCGCTGAGCGACGTCGGCCGCGCCCAGGCGCACCGGCTGGGGCGTGCGCTGGCCGAGCGCGAGCCGCTGGCGCTGATCGTCAGCAGCGACCTGGCGCGCGCGCGGGAGACCGCGCGCATCGTCGCCGACGCCACCGGCGCGCCGCTGCGCACCACCACGGCACTGCGCGAGCGCTGCTTCGGCGACTTGCAGGGCCAGCGCTTCGCCGAGATCGAAGCCAGCTGGCCCGAGCAGGCCGAGCGCTGGCGCCGACGCGAGCCGGATTGGGCGCCACCGGGCGCCGGCGGCGAATCGTTGCTGCAATTTCGAGAGCGCGTGAGGCAGGCAGTGCAAGCGCTGGCGGCTGAAAACATGGGCAATCACATCGCCCTGTTCACGCATGGCGGTGTGCTCGACGTGCTGTATCGCCTGGCCACCGGCCTGGGCCTGCAGGACGCGCGCAGCTGGCAGATCGGCAACACCGCGGTCAACCGCCTGCTGTGGACGCCCGACAGCGGCCTGTCGCTGGTCGGCTGGGCCGACACCACCCATCTGGAAGACGAGAGCCTCGATGAACGCTTCAGTTGACCCCGTCGCACCGCGCCTGCGCGCCCTGATCGGCCAGGGCTTGGACGCCATCGACACGCCCGCGCTGGTGGTCGATCTCGACGCCGCCAACCGCAACCTGCAGCGCATGGTCGAGTTCGCGACGCGCTACCGCCTGCGCCTGCGCCCGCACGCCAAGATGCACAAGAGCGCGCAGTTCGCGCGCCTGCAGCTGCAGGCCGGCGCCGTCGGCCTGTGCGTGCAGACGGTGGGCGAAGCCGAAGCGCTGGCCGCCGGCGGCATCAACGACATCTTCATCACCAACGAGCTGCTGGCCGTCGGCAAGCTGCGCCGCGTGGCCGCGCTGGCGCACCAGCTGGCCACGCGCGGCGGCCAGCTGGCCATCGCGGTCGACAGCAGCGAAGGCATCCAGCGCCTGGCCCAGGCCATGCGGCTGACGCGTGCGGTGATCGACGTCTTCATCGAGATCGACATCGGTCAGGGCCGCTGCGGCGTGCCGCCTGGCGACGCCGCCGTGGCGCTGGCGCGCCAGCTGAGCGACGCCTCCAGCAGCCTGCGCTACGCCGGCCTGCAGGCCTACCACGGCGGCGTGCAGCACCTGCGCGGTGTGGCCGAGCGGCGGCAGGCGCTGGCCGCCGCCGCCGAGCGGCTGCGCACCACCTGCGCGGCCCTGGCCGCCGCCGGGCTGGCGCCGCCGCTGGTCAGCGGCGCCGGCACCGGCAGCTTCGGCATCGAGGCCGCCAGCGGTCTGTGGGGCGAGATCCAGCCCGGCAGCTTTCTGTTCATGGACGCCGACTACCTGCGCAACGAGCGCGACCCGGCGCAGCCGCAGTTCGAGCCGGCGCTGTTCGTCAAGGCGCAGGTCATCAGCGCCAACGCCGAGCGCGTGGTGTGCGACGCCGGCCACAAGAGCCACGCCATCGACAGCGGCCTGCCGCTGGTGCACGCCCTGCCCGGCCAGCCGGCGCTGCACTACGCCAACGGTGGCGACGAGCACGGCATCCTGCGCCCGGCCGCACCCGGCGGCGCGCTGCCGGCGCTGGGCGACACGCTGTGGCTGATCCCGGGCCACTGCGACCCCACGGTCAACCTGCACGACCACCTGATCGTGGTGCGCGGCGGACTGGCCGCAGGCAGCGTGGACACCGTGGTGCCGGTGGACGCACGCGGCGCCTGGTGAAGGCCCGGCGGCCCATGCCCATCGCACCGTCCCGCCGCCACGCCTTCTGGCTGGTACTGATGCTGCTGGCCGCCAGCGTGGCCACCGCCGCCAGCGTCGCCGGCGCCGTCGGGCTGCACCGCGCCAGCAAGCCGCTGGTGATGCTGTTTGCTATTTGTTTGGTAGCTGGTCGCGCTGATCTGTCGGGCGTTGGAACCCGATTTCGCTGGATTCTGATGCTGGCGCTGGCGTGCTCGCTGGCGGGCGACGTGTTCCTGATGTTCGAAGGCCTGTTCCTGCCCGGCCTGGTGGCCTTTCTGCTGGCGCACCTGGCCTATCTGGCGCTGTTTCTGCGCGGCCTGCCCTGGCTGCCCAGCCGGGCGGCGGCGCTGGCGGTGGCCCTGATCGGCGCCGCCATGTACGTCTTTCTTTGGCGTGGCGGGCTGCCGGCCGCGCTGCGCCTGCCGGTGGCCCTGTATGTGCTGGCGATCGGGCTGATGGTGGCGCAGGCCGTCGGCCGCGCCCTGCGGCTGCGCGACGGCGCCGCCTGGCGCGTGGCGCTGGGCGCCGGCCTGTTCATGCTCAGCGACAGCCTGCTGGCCACCAACCGCTTCGTGCAGCCACTGCCGCTGGCCCCGCTGTGGGTGCTGGGCAGCTACTTCATTGCTCAGCTTTTGATAGCTGCCTGCGCACGCCCGGTAAGCGCCAGAGGTCAATCTGGTACTTGAACGCGAGGCGCGGTCGGCAGGCCGGGGCGTGCCAGCGGCACCTGGGTCTGGAACTTGGCGCGCCGGGTGGCAAAGAACACCCGCACGTTGCGCACATTGGCGTCCTGGGTGAACAGGCGCTCGGCCAGCTGCTGGTAGTGCGGCATGTCGCGCACGCGCAGCACCAGCACGAAGTCCGGCCCAGGCGCCACCCGCCAGCACTGCTGCACGGCGGTGTCCTGCACCGCGCGGCGCTCGAAGGCGTCCAGATGCTCGGCGCCCTGGCGGTCCAGCGACACCTCGGCGATCGCCGTCAGCCCGTGGCCCTGGGCGGCGGCCACCCGGTCTTCGTCCAGCAGCGCCACCTGGGCGGCGATCAGCCCGGCCTGGCGCAGGCGGCGCACGCGCCGCAGCGCGGTGGGCGGCGACAGTTGCAGACGCTCGGCCAGCGCCTGGTTGCTCAGGCTGGCGTCGTGCTGCAGGGCGTCGAGCAGGCGCCAGTCAACGTCATCCAATTCCATAAACACAGCTTTCGATTTATTGATATTTCATTGAAACCCATGGGTGCATGATTATTCCAAATTTATTTCGACAATGAACACCTATTTCTTTGGCGCCCGGCTACCATCGCCCGGTCGTGGGGCCTGGCCCTCACGGCCGTCTCTTGGGAGGAAGCTCATATGTGCGGCATCGTCGGCGCGGTCTCCACGCGCAACATCGTTCCCATCCTGGTGCAGGGCCTGCAGCGGCTGGAATACCGTGGCTACGACTCCTGCGGCGTGTCGGTGCACAGTGCCGGCCTGGGCGCGCCGACCGGTGCGTTGCGGCGCGCCCGCGGCATCACGCGCGTGGCCGACCTGGCGGCGCAGTGCGAAGCCGAAGGGCTGCAGGGCCTGACCGGCATCGCCCACACCCGCTGGGCCACGCATGGCGCGCCGGCGGTGGCCAACGCGCACCCGCACTTCAGCATGGGCCCGCACGCCGACGACGGCGCCGAGCGGCCCGGCCGCGTCACCCTGGTGCACAACGGCATCATCGAAAACCATGAAGCGCTGCGCGCCGAGCTGCTGGCGCGCGGCTACCACTTCAGCAGCCAGACCGACACCGAAACCATCGTCCACCTGATCGACAGCCTGTACGACGGTGACCTGCTGACGGCGGTGCAGACGGCGGTGCGGCGGCTGCGCGGCAGCTATTCCATCGCCGTCATGCATCGCGACGAGCCGCAGCGCCTGATCGGCGCGCGCGAAGGCTCGCCCCTGGTGCTGGGCATCGGCGCCGACGGCAAGGAAAACTTCCTCGCCAGCGACGCCATGGCCCTGGCCGGCGTGACCGACCAGATCGTCTATCTGGAAGAAGGCGACCTGATCGACGTGCAGCTGGGCAAGTACTGGGTGCTGGACCGCGCCGGCCAGCGCGCCGAACGGCCGGTGCGCACCGTGCAGGCCATGAGCGGCGCAGCCGACCTGGGGCCCTACCGCCACTACATGCAGAAAGAGATCTTCGAGCAGCCGCGCGCCGTGGCCGACACCCTGGAAGGCGTGCAGGCCGTGGTGCCCCAGCTGTTCGAAGCGGCAGGCACGCCGGCGCCGGGCGAAGACGCGCAGACCACCTTTCAGGCCGTGCGCCAGGTGCTGATCCTGGCCTGCGGCACCAGCTACTACGCCGGCTGCGTGGCCAAGTACTGGCTGGAAGACATCGCCGGCATCCCGACCCAGGTCGAAATCGCCAGCGAATACCGCTACCGCGCCTCGGTGCCCGATCCGGCCACGCTGGTGGTCACCATCAGCCAGTCGGGCGAAACCGCCGACACCCTGGCCGCGCTGCGCCATGCGCAGCGCCTGGGCATGCGCCACTCGCTGACGGTGTGCAACGTGCCCACCAGCGCCATGGTGCGCGAATGCCGGCTGGCCTTTCTGACGCGCGCCGGGGTCGAGATCGGCGTGGCCAGCACCAAGGCCTTCACCACCCAGCTGGTCGGCCTGTTCCTGCTGGCGCTGATGCTGGCCAAGACGCGCGCTCGGCTCGGCCCGGCGCAGGAGGCCGAGCAGCTGGACGCGCTGCGCCGCCTGCCCGGCGCGCTGCAGGCGGTGCTGGCGCTGGAGCCGCAGCTGATCGACTGGGCCGAACAGTTCACCGCCAAGGAGCACGCGCTGTTCCTGGGCCGCGGCCTGCACTACCCGATCGCCCAGGAAGGCGCGCTCAAGCTGAAGGAAATCACCTACATCCACGCCGAGGCCTACGCCGCCGGCGAGCTCAAGCACGGCCCGCTGGCGCTGGTGACCAGCGCCATGCCGGTGGTCACCGTGGCGCCCAACGACGCGCTGCTGGAAAAGCTCAAGAGCAACATGCAGGAAGTGCGCGCGCGTGGTGGCGTGCTGTACGCGCTGGCCGACGCCGACACCCACATCGAAAGCAGCGACGGCCTGTACGTGATCCGCATGCCGGGCCGCTCGGGCCTGCTGTCGCCCATCCTGCACGTGGTGCCGCTGCAGCTGCTGGCCTACCACACCGCCGTGGCGCGCGGCACCGACGTCGACAAGCCGCGCAACCTGGCCAAGAGCGTGACGGTGGAGTGAGGTTCGATCAGTTTCTGAATAACAGAAATATCGATCCGCCAAACGGAAACAATTAGCATCGCCGGATGTCTGAAATTTCCGAAGCCGCGGCCGGGGTGCGCGGCTGGCCGCGGCAGCTGCGCCGGCTGTCGCCCGGCCTGGTGGTGGCGCTGATCGTGGCGCTGGCCGCCACCTTCGTGTCCGAACACTACGGCGGCCCCAAATTCCTGTATGCGCTGCTGATGGGCATGGCGCTGCACTTCCTGTCGGAAGACGCGCGCTGCGGCCCCGGCATCGAGTTTGCCGCGCGCCAGCTGGTGCGGCTGGGGGTGGCGCTGCTGGGCGCGCGCATCGCCTTCGGCGACGTGCAGGCGCTGGGCGGCGCCGGCGTGGCCTGGCTGGCGGCGGCGGTGGCGCTGACCATCGGCTTCGGTGTGGCGCTGGCGCGCGCGCTCGGCCTGCCGGCGCGCTTCGGCCTGATCTCGGGTGGCGCCACCGGCATCTGCGGCATTTCGGCGGCGCTGGCGATCTCCAGCGCGCTGCCGCGCGATGGCCGCACCGAGCAGCAGACGCTGATGACCGCCATCGGCGTGGCCGCGCTGTCCACCGCCGCCATGGTGCTGTACCCGCTGGTGGCGCAGGCGCTGCAGCTGGACGCACGGCTGGCGGGGCTGTTTCTGGGTGGCGCCATCCATGACGTGGCGCAGGTGGTGGGCGCCGGCGCCATCCTGTCGCCCGAGGTGGCGCAGTCGGCCACCCTGGTCAAGATGTTCCGCGTCGCCATGCTGGTGCCGGTGGTGCTGTGCGTGGCGCTGGCCTTTCGCGCGCCAGCGCACGCGGCCGGCCAGCCGCGCCCGCGCGGGCCGGCGCTGCTGCCGGGCTTTCTGCTGGCCTTCATCGCCCTGGTGGTGGCCAACAGCCTGGGCGCCATCCCGGTGCCGCTGCAGTCGGCGGCGGCCGGAGTGTCGGCCTGGGCGCTGGTGGTGGCGATTGCCGCGCTGGGCGTGAAGACCTCGTTCGAAAAGATCGTGCGCCTGGGCTGGCGACCGATCGCGCTGCTGGTGAGCGAGACGCTGTTCATCGCCCTGTTCATGCTGCTGGCCGTGGGGTGGCAGGCCCGCAGCTGAAAACTCACGCCACCGGCGGCAGACGCTGCTCCAGCTCGTGACGCATGATCTTGCCGGTGGTGCTGCGCGGCAGCGCGGCGTCGTCGACGAAGTGCACTTCCTTGGGCACCTTGTAGCCGGCGATCTGCTGACGGCACAGCGCCTGCAGCGCGGCGGCGTCCAGCGTCGGGTCGCGCCGCACCACGAAGGCCACAGGCACCTCGCCCCAGGTCGGGTCGGGTCGGCGCACCACCACGGCGTCGGCCACGCGCGGCTCCGACAGCAGCACGCGCTCGATTTCGGCCGGGTAGATGTTCTCGCCGCCCGACTTGATCAGGTACTTGCGGCGATCGACGAAGCTGAGCGTGCCGTCCGGATTGCGCCGAAACACGTCGCCCATGTGGAACCAGCCACCGCGAAAGTCCTCGCGGTTGGCGTCCGGGTTGTTCCAGTAGCCCGAGAACAGCGCCGGCGTGCGGATGGTCAGCTCGCCCGGCTCGCCATCGGGCACCTCGCGGTCGTCGGCATCGACCAGGCGGATGCGGCACAGCGAACTCTGCTGCTTGTCCAGACTGGTCGGCACCACGCCGACCGGGATGGTGGCCAGCGAAGCCGGCGGGTAGCCGGTTTCGGTGGCGCCGAAGGAGTTGATGTAGGGCGCGCCCAGCAGCCGCGTGACCTCGGCGATCTGCTCGCGCGGCACCAGGTCGGCCATCACGCCCACCCACTTGACGCCCGCCGGCCGCGCGCCCAGGCGCTGCATGGCCTGCAGAAACGGCGTGATCATGCCGGGCATCAGGGTCAGCCGCCCCAGACGTTCGCGCGCCACGATGGCGGCCAGCTCGTCGGCGTCGAAGCCGTCGGTGACGATCACCTTGCCGCCCTGCATCAGGGTCATGAACACGGTGTCGGTGGACACCATGTGAAACAGCGGCGCCCAGGCCACGAAGTGCTCGTCGGCGCTGTGCGGCAGGTCCATGGCCTGGATGGCGGCACGGGCGATTTCGGCGCGCTGGCTGATCAGCGCCCCCTTGGGCATGCCGGTGGTGCCGCTGGTGTAGAGGATCACCACCCCATCCTCGGGGTCGCAGCGGTCTTCCACCGGCTCGGCGGTGGCGGCCTGCAGCGCCTGCTCGTACTCGGCGCCCAAGCACAGCAGCGGCACCGCGCCGCCGCAGCGGCGCGCCGCCTCGGCGTGGCGCGGCGAGGCCAGGATCAGTCGCGGCGTGACCAGCGCCAGGCAGTGGGCCAGCTCTTCGTCGCGCAGGCGCCAGTTCTGGCAGGCGGCAATCGCGCCCAGCTTGGCGGCGGCGATCAGCAGCTCGACGTATTCGGTGCGGTTTTCCGACAGGATCGCCACCCGGTCGCCGCGCCCGATGCCCAGCCCCGCCAGGTGCTGGCACAGGCGGTTGCTGCGCTCGTCGAGCTGGGCGTAGGTCAGGCCATGCGGCCCCTGCTGCAGCGCGATGCGCCCGGGCGCGCGGCGCACGCAGCGCGCAAACAGCGCGCCGATCGTCACGCCGGCCGCCTGGCGCGCCAGCGCATAGTCCACCGGGTCGGTGTTCGGATTCATGGGTGGTCCCTCCAGGTCCATCAGGAGCGCGGCGCCCGCCGAGCCGGTCGCCGGCCAGCATGTGCAAGGTCGCGTCGCGCCGGGCACCGATTGTGTGCCGAAGCCGGGCAGCGCCGCCAGAGGGGTGCGAGCGCCACCCGGGTGACCCGGCGCTCTTGAATCGCCGCCATTTACCCTTATCATTAGCACTCGTTGAACTTGAGTGCTAGCAAGGCACCGCGGTTCATCGCATTCCGGTCGGCCGGCCGCCTGGCAACAGGGGCCGGCGCAGGCCCCAACCCTTTCCCATCTTGCATTCAGGAGAACCCATGAAGCTGCGTCCTCTGGCCGATCGCGTGATCGTCAAGCGCCTGGAAAACGAAACCAAGACCGCCTCGGGCATCGTCATCCCCGACACCGCCGCCGAAAAACCCGACCAGGGTGAAGTGATGGCCGTGGGCCCGGGCCGCCTGGACGAGGACGGTGAGCGCATGCCCATGAGCGTCAAGGTCGGCGACCGCGTGCTGTTCGGCAAGTACAGCGGCCAGACCGTCAAGGTCGATGGCGACGAGCTGCTGGTGATGAAGGAAGACGACCTGTTCGCGGTCGTCGAGAAGTGATCCCTCACCTTCGCAAAAAACACTATTCATTTGATAGCTGCTCGCGCTTGATGGATAAGCGGTAGCGGCGTTTTTCTTACCCATTTTCAGGAGCCAAAGCAAATGGCAGCAAAAGACGTAGTTTTCGGCGGCGAAGCCCGCGCCCGCATGGTCGAAGGTGTGAACATCCTGGCCAACGCGGTCAAGACCACCCTGGGCCCCAAGGGCCGCAACGTGGTGCTCGAGCGCTCCTTCGGCGCCCCCACCGTGACCAAGGACGGCGTGTCGGTGGCCAAGGAAATCGAGCTCAAGGACAAGCTGCAGAACATGGGCGCGCAGATGGTCAAGGAAGTGGCTTCCAAGACCAGCGACAACGCCGGTGACGGCACCACCACCGCCACCGTGCTGGCCCAGGCCATCGTGCGCGAAGGCATGAAGTACGTGGCCGCCGGCATGAACCCGATGGATCTCAAGCGCGGCATCGACAAGGCCGTGGCCGCCCTGGTCGAGCAGCTCAAGAAGGCCAGCAAGGCCACCACCACCAGCAAGGAAATCGCCCAGGTCGGCTCGATTTCGGCCAACAGCGACGAGTCGATCGGCAAGATCATCGCCGACGCCATGGACAAGGTGGGCAAGGAAGGCGTGATCACCGTCGAAGACGGCAAGAGCCTGGACAACGAGCTGGACGTGGTCGAAGGCATGCAGTTCGACCGCGGCTACCTGTCGCCCTACTTCATCAACAACCCCGAGAAGCAGGCCGCCATCCTGGACAACCCCTACGTGCTGCTGTTCGACAAGAAGATCAGCAACATCCGCGAGCTGCTGCCCACGCTGGAAGCCGTGGCCAAGGCCGGCCGTCCGCTGCTCATCATCGCCGAAGAAGTCGAAGGCGAGGCCCTGGCGACCCTGGTGGTCAACACCATCCGCGGCATCCTGAAGGTCGTGGCCGTCAAGGCGCCTGGCTTTGGCGACCGCCGCAAGGCCATGCTGGAAGACATCGCCATCCTGACCGGCGGCAAGGTGATCGCCGAGGAAGTGGGCCTGTCGCTGGAGAAGGTGACGCTGGCCGACCTGGGCCAGGCCAAGACCATCGAAGTGGGCAAGGAAAACACCACCATCATCGACGGCGCCGGCAAGGCCGCCGACATCGAGGCGCGCGTCAAGCAGATCCGCGTGCAGATCGAGGAAGCCACCAGCGACTACGACCGCGAAAAGCTCCAGGAGCGCGTGGCCAAGCTGGCCGGCGGCGTGGCCGTCATCAAGGTGGGCGCCGCCACCGAGGTCGAGATGAAGGAGAAGAAAGCCCGCGTGGAAGACGCCCTGCACGCCACCCGCGCTGCGGTGGAAGAAGGCATCGTCGCCGGCGGTGGCGTGGCCCTGCTGCGCGCCCGCCAGGCGGCCGGCGCCATCAAGGGTGCCAACGCCGACCAGGACGCCGGCATCAAGCTGGTGCTCAAGGCCATCGAGTCGCCGCTGCGTGAAATCGTCATCAACGCCGGCGACGAAGCCAGCGTGGTGGTCAACAAGGTGCTGGAAGGCAAGGGCAACTTCGGCTTCAACGCCGCCAACGGCGAGTATGGCGACATGATCGAGATGGGCATCCTGGATCCCACCAAGGTCACCCGCACCGCGCTGCAGAACGCCGCCTCCGTGGCCGGCCTGATGCTGACCACCGAGGTGATGGTCGCCGAAGCGCCGAAGGACGACGCCCCGGCCGGCGGCGGCATGCCGGGTGGCATGGGCGGCATGGGCGGCATGGACGGGATGATGTGATCGTCCCCCGACCTGCCTGAAGCCTGTGGGTGGGCAACGGCGTTGCCCACCCGACAAGCCAAGCCGCTGGAGACAGCGGCTTTTTTTTTGGGGCCTGAGCCGCGCAACTGCGGTGCAGGCGGTGCGGCGGGCGCAGGCGGCGGCCGGATCAGCAGCGGCACACCCCCGCCGGCGCCGACCGCTTCACGCCGGACCGCGCAGGTGCGCCACCAGAGCCGCCGTCGACGCATCCAGGGGCCCCAACGCACCGCCACGCAGCGCCGCCTCGATCTGGCCGGCGTGGCGCTTGCCCAGTTCCACCCCCCACTGGTCGAAGCTGTTGATGCCCCACAGCGAGCCCAGCACGAAGCAGCGGTGCTCGTACAGCGCCAGCAGCGCGCCCAGGCTGTGCGGCGACAGGTCGGGCAGCAGCAGCACGGTGGAGGGCCGGTTGCCGGGGAAGTGGCGCTCCGGCGCATCGCCCTCCTGCCCCAGCATCAGCGCACGGGACTGCGCCAGCGCGTTGGCCAGCAGCTTGGCGTGGTGCTCCGGCAGGCCATGGGCGTCGCGCGCCACCAGCACGAATTCCACCGGCACCACGTCGCTGCCCTGGTGCAGCATCTGAAAGAACGCATGCTGCCCGTTGCTGCCAGCCTGCCCCCAGGTGACGGGGGCGCTGGCCACGGCCAGGGGGCGGCCGTGCAGATCGACGCCCTTGCCGTTGCTTTCCATCTCCAGCTGCTGCAGGTAGGCGGGCAGGCTGCGCAGGCCGTGGTGGTAGGGCGCCACGCAGCGGCTGGCCAGGCCGAGGACGTTGCGATACCACAGGTCCAGCAGCGCCAGTTGCACCGGCAGGTTGCGCGCCAGCGGCGCCTGGATGAAATGCCGGTCCATGGCGCGGGCGCCAGCCTGCAGGGCCTCGAAGCCGGCGCTGCCGGCAGCGATGGCGATCGCCAGACCGACCGGCGACCAGAGCGAAAAGCGCCCGCCCAGGCCGTCGTCGAAACCGAAGCAGCGCCCGGCCCCGAAGGCGCGCGCGGCCGCCAGGTTGGCGCTGACGGCGACGAAGTGGCGCGCCACGTCGCTGCCGCCCTGGGCCAGGAACCAGTCGCGCGCCGACCGCGCGTTGCGCAGGGTTTCGGCGGTGCCGAAGGTCTTGGAGACGACGATGAACAGCGTGCGCGAAGCGGTCAGCCGCGGCAGCAGGCTGGCCAGCTCGTGCCCGTCCATGTTGGCAACGAAGTGCAGGCTCGGGCCACTGGCCTGTCCGGCAGCGCGCAGCGCCTGCACCACCAGGCGCGGCCCCAGGTCGGAGCCGCCGATGCCGATGTGAACCACGTCGGTGATACCGCGGTCGGCACGCACGGACTCGGCATAGCTCAGCATGTCGGCCAGCGTGGCGCTCGCATCAGGCACCACCGATGCTATGTTTTTAATAGCTTCTGGCGCTTGCTCCTCGGGCGCCAGAGCACGATTTGATGCCCAACGCCAGTGCACGTGGGTGACCGGGCGCGCTTCGCTGGTGTTGATGCGCTCGCCGGCCAGCATGGCGTCGCGGTGCGCCGCCACGCCGCAGGCCTGCGCCAGCTCGGTCAGCAACTGCTGCGCCGGGGCGTCGATCAGGTTCTTCGACAGATCGGCCAGCAGCGGCGGCGCCTCGAGGCTGAAACGCTCGACGCGCTGCGCGTCCTCGGCGAAGGCCTGCCGCAGATCGAAGCGCCCGGCAGCGCCCAAGCGCTGGCGCCCATGCGCCGCCAGCCGCGGCCACACCGCCGTCTGGTCGCCGCGCGCGCGTTCTCGCCAGTCCATCGGCACAGGTCGGGGCGGGGTCAGGCCGCCTGCATCAGGGCTTCGAGCTTTTCGGCGTCCTGGATGAACACGCGGATGCCCTCGGCCAGCTTTTCGGTGGCCATGGCGTCCTGATTGAGCGCCAGGCGAAAGCCCGCTTCGTCAAACTGCACGGCCGGCAGCGTGAGCCGGCGTGCCGCCTCGGCGTCCAGCGCGCGCGCCAGCGGCGCCGGGCTGGCGGCCAGTTGCGCCATCAGTTCGGGGCTGATGGTGAGCAGATCGCAGCCGGCCAGCGCGGTGATCTGGCCGACGTTGCGAAAGCTCGCCCCCATCACCTCGGTGGCAATGCCGAAGCGCTTGTAGTGTTCGTAGATGCGGCGCACCGACCGCACGCCCGGGTCGTTCGGGCCGGCCATGGCGGCTTCGTCCCACTGGCTGCCGGCGGCCTTCTTGTACCAGTCGTAGATGCGGCCGACGAAGGGCGAAATCAGTTGCACCCGGGCCTGACCGCAGGCCACCGCCTGGCAGAACGAGAACAGCAGCGTCAGGTTGCAATGGATGCCGCGCCGCTCCAGCCGCTCGGCGGCGCGGATGCCTTCCCAGGTGCTGGCAATCTTGATCAGCACGCGGTCGATGTGCACGCCCTCGGCCTGGTACAGCTCGATCAGCCGCTCGGCGCGCGTCACCGTGGCTTCGGTGTCGAACGACAGGCGCGCATCGACCTCGGTCGACACGCGGCCCGGGATGAGCGACAGGATTTCGCAGCCAAAGCGCACCAGCAGCCGATCGACCACTTCGTCCAGCGGCTTACCGCGGTGACGCGCCAGGGTGTCGGCCAGCAGCGGCGCGTACTCGGGCTTTTGCACCGCCTTCAGGATCAGCGACGGGTTGGTGGTGGCGTCGCGCGGCTGATACTGCGCGATCTGCCGGAAGTCGCCGGTGTCGGCCACCACCGTGGTGAATTGCTTGAGGGCGTCGAGCTGGTTCATGGTGGGGCGATTATCCCCGCTCGCCCCGAGCGACGACACGGGCCACCACCGACGCGGCGGCGGCCCGCCAGGCTCAGTGACCGCGCCCGCGGCGGCCGCGCAGGCCCAGCGCGCCCAGCGCCGTGGCCAGCAGCACCAACGCCCATTCCGACAGGGTGGGCACCGGGGTGACCGCGGTGGCCGGGGTGAGGTCGGTCACCACCACGTTGTCCAGCGCCGGTCCCATGGCCGAATTGTCGAGGCTGGTGAAGCTCAGCGTGGTGGCTGCGCCGGTCGCCGTGAAGTTGTAGGTCTGCGTGGCCCAGCGCATGTCGGCCGTGCTGGACAGGCTGATGTCGAAGGTGTAGGTGGTGGCGGCGCTGCCCGTGGCCTGCACGCTGACGCTCTTGATCAGCGGCGGTGTGGACGGGTTGCCAGCCAGGGAGAACGTCACCTGGTAGTTGTGGCCGGCCACCGTGTCGAAGGTCTGCTGAATGCCGCCAGCCGCGGTGGCGCTGAGGTCCAGCGAGCGGCTGCCGTCGGCCGGCTGCCACAGGCCACCGATGTAGTCGATGCCGGCACCCGTGACTTCCCAGCCGGTGATGCTGGTGTTGCCGGGGCCCAGCGTGATGAACGACCCACCGGGCGCGGGCCCGATTTCAAAACTGCCGTTCTGGAAGGGCGCGGCCTGCGCCAGGCCCGCCAGCAGCGTGCTGGCCAGGGTGATCTGCAGAATCGATGGCTTCATGACAATCTTCGATGATGAGGGTTGACACATCCCACTGTGGCCACCGACCGAGCGTTCGGGGTCGCGGCGGGGCTTGCGGATTGGAACATAAAACGCTGCAGGCGACCACCCCGTGTGCGCCAGCAGCTACAGTTTGCAGAGCGGATCAGAGTCGCCCCTCTTGCACCGCGTGGCAGGCCACCTGAATGCCCTTGAGCGTCAGCAGGGCCGGTCGCTCGCTCTTGCAGCGCGCATTGGCGTGCGGGCAGCGCGGGTGGAAGGTGCAACCGCTGGGCGGGTTGAGCGGGTTGGGCACTTCGCCCTGCACCGGGGTGCGGGCGCGGCCGGTGTCGTGCATCTTGGGGATGGCGTCCAGCAGCATGCGCGTGTAGGGGTGGCGCGGCGCGCTGAACAGCTCGGCCTTGGGTGCCAGCTCGACGATGCGGCCCAGGTACATCACGCCCACGGCGTCGCTGACGTGGCGCACCACCGCCAGGTTGTGGCTGATGAACAGGTAGGTCAGGCCACGCTGGCGCTGCAGCTCCTTCATGATGTTGAGCACCTGGGCCTGCACCGACACGTCGAGCGCGCTGGTGGGTTCGTCGCAGACCAGGAATTCGGGCTGGGTCGCCAGGGCGCGCGCGATCGAGATGCGCTGGCGCTGGCCGCCGGAGAATTGGTGCGGGTACTTTACGCCATCGGCCGCCGCCAGGCCGACCGATTGCAGCAGCTCGCCCACGCGCTCCAGCGCCTGCGCCCTGGACGCGGCCATGCCGTGCTCGTGCAGCGGCTCGGCGATGATGTCGGCCACCTTCCAGCGCGGGTTGAGGCTGGCGTACGGGTCCTGGAAGATCATCTGGATGCTGCGCCGCAGGTGGTGCCCGTCCTTGCCCCGGAAGGCGGCGTGCGCGTCCTGCCCCTTGAACAGAAAGCGCCCGCGCGTGGGCTGGTACAGCCCCACCAGCACGCGCGCCACGGTGCTCTTGCCGCAGCCCGATTCGCCCACCAGCGCCAGCGTCTGGCCGGCCTGGATGCTGAAGCTGGCTTCGTCCACCGCGTGCAGCAACTGGCGCGGCTTGCCTTCGAGCAGGCGGTTGAGCAGCGGCGGCGAGACGTCGAAGGTGCGCGCCAGGGCCTCGGCCTGCACCAGCGGCTGGGTCGCGCCCGCCGGCGCCGCAGCGGGCTGGGCGGGGCCGGCGTCGATCAGGGCGGGCTGCAGCGCGGCCGACGGCCACGGTGCACCGAAACGTGGGCTCGTCATGCCGCCACCTCCTGCCGCGCATGCAGCCAGCACGCGGCCTGGGTGGCGCCGGCCGGCAGCAGATCGGGCCGCTCGACGCGGCAGCGCTCGAACACGCGCGGGCAGCGCGGATTGAAGGCGCAGCCGCGCGGAATGGCGTTCAGGCGCGGCATGGCGCCGTCGATCTGGTTGAGCGTTTCGCGGTCCTGTTCCATGTCGGGAATGGAGGCCATCAGCCCCGCCGTGTAGGGGTGGGCCGGGTGGTTGATGACTTCATGCACCGGCCCGATTTCGGCCACCCGGCCGGCGTACATGACGGCCACGCGGTCGCAGGTTTCGGCGATCACGCCCATGTCGTGCGTGATCAGCATCACCGCGGCGCCGCGCTCGCGGCAGACGCGCTTGAGCAGGCCGATGATCTGCGCCTGGATCGACACGTCGAGCGCCGTGGTGGGTTCGTCGGCCACGATCAGCTTGGGCTCGGCCGCCAGCGCCAGGGCGATCACCACGCGCTGGCGCATGCCGCCGGAAAACTGGTGCGGGTAGTGGTCGATGCGCTGCTCGGCGGCGGGAATGCCGGTGTCCTTGAGCAGGTCGATGGCGCGCTGGCGCGCTTCGGCGGCGCTCACCGGCAGGTGGGTCTGGATGGTTTCGACCAGCTGCCGGCCGACACTGTAGAGCGGGTTGAGGGAGGTCAGCGGGTCCTGGAAGATGGCGCCGATCTTGCGCCCACGGATGTGACGCATCTGCTCATGCGAGAGCTGGTCGATGCGCTGGCCTTCCAGCACGATCTGTCCCGAAGCGACACGCCCCGGCGGCTCCAGCAGGCCGATGATGGAGGCGCCGGTGAGCGACTTGCCCGCGCCCGATTCGCCCACCACGCCCAGGATCTCGCCCGGCGCGATCTCGAACGACACATCGTCCAGCGCACGCAGCGTGCCGCGCCGGTTGGGAAACTCAACGATCAGGTTGCGGACTTCAAGCAGTGACATAGATGTGGGTTCGGCCTCGGAGACACATGACCCATGACGGCGTCGCTACGCGACAGCGCATGACAGGATCCGAGACGCCTTTGTCATTCAATACGGAAGCCGCGCCAGCGGCAAAGCCATGGGTCATTTCGTCACCGCAACCGCGGATTGAGCGCATCGCGCAGCCAGTCGCCCAGCAGGTTGACCGACAGCGCGATCAGCACCAGCATGACACCGGGAAAGATGGTGATCCACCATTCGCCCGAAAACAGGTAGTCGTTGCCGACGCGGATGAGCGTGCCCAGCGAGGGCGAGGTGGGCGGCACGCCGACACCCAGGAAGGACAGCGTGGCCTCGGTGATGATGGCGGTGGCCACCTGGATGGTGGCCAGCACCATCACCGGCCCCATGACGTTGGGCAGCACATGCTTGAGCATGATGCGCCAGGGCGCCACGCCGGTCACACGCGCGGCCTGCACGTATTCCTTGCCGCGCTCGACCATGGTGCTGCCGCGCACCGTGCGCGCGTACTGCACCCAGCCGGTCAGCGCGATGGCGATGATCAGCACGCCAAACGCCACCGAAGTGCCGGCGTCCGGAAACTTGGCCCGCGCCACGCCGGCCACCAGCAAGGCGATCAGGATGGCTGGAAACGACAGCATGACGTCGCACACGCGCATCAGAAAGCCGTCCACCCAGCCGCCGCGGAAACCGGCGATCAGCCCCAGGCCGACACCCACCAGCACCGACAGCAGCACCGAGGCCAGCCCCACCACCAGCGAAATGCGCGCGCCGTACATCAGCGCCGACAGGATGTCGCGCCCCTGATCGTCCGTGCCCAGCCAGTACTTGCTGCTGCCACCTTCCATCCAGAACGGCGGCAGACGGGCGTCGGACAGCTCCAGCGTGGTCAGGTCCAGCGGATTGTGCGGCGCCACCCAGGGCGCGAACACGGCGCAGAACACGCATACCAGCCCGACCAGCGCCGCCACGATGGCGGTGGGTGAGCTGCGGAAGCTGTAGGCGACATCGCTGTCCCACCAGCGGGCAAGTGCATTGCTCATGAAATGATAGCTTTCTGCGCTGTCTGGGCGGGCGCTGCAGGCTTGTTTTTCATATGATTTCGAGTGGCACGAGGTGGCGCGGGCGGCGCCTCAATGGCCGGCCGCCTTGGCCACGCGCAGGCGCGGGTCGACCACCACGTACAGCAGGTCCACCACCAGGTTGATGACCACGAAGATCAGCGCGATCAGACACAGATAGGCCGCCATCACCGGCACGTCGGCGAAGGTGACCGCCTGGATGAACAACAGGCCCATGCCCGGCCACTGAAACACCGTCTCGGTGATGATGGCAAAGGCGATCAGGCCGCCCAGCTGCAGACCGGTGATGGTCATCACCGGCACCAGGGTGTTCTTGAGCGCGTGGCCGAAATGGATGGCGCGGTCGGTCAGCCCGCGCGCGCGCGCGAACTTGATGTAGTCGGTGCGCAGCACCTCCAGCATCTCGGCGCGCACCAGGCGCATGATGAGCGTGAGCTGGAAGATCGCCAGCGTCAGCGCCGGCAGGATCATGTGCAGCCAGCCATCGAGCGTGAACAAACCCGAGCTCCACCAGCCGATGCGCACCGTCTCGCCGCGCCCGAAACTGGGCAGCCAGCCCAGCCAGACCGAAAAGATCAGGATCAGCAGGATGCCGATCAGGAAGGTCGGCAGCGACACCCCCAGCAGCGACACCGTCATGAACACCTGGCTCAGAAAGCTGCCGCGCCGCAGCGCCGCATACACGCCCATCGGAATACCGATCAGCAGGGCCAGCGCGGCAGCCACCAGGGCCAGCTCGAAGGTGGCCGGAAAGCGCTCGCCCAGCAGGCGCGACACCTTGGCGCCCTGGCGCAGCGACAGGCCGAACTCACCCTGCACCGCATTCAGCAGGAAGTGCCAGAACTGCACGAAGAACGGCTGGTCCAGGCCCAGGTCGGCGCGCAGCTGGCGGATCTGATCGGGCGTGGCGTCCTGACCCAGCAGGATCAGCACCGGGTCGCCCACGTACTGAAACAGCAGGAAGGCGATGAAGCCCACCGAGACCATCACCACGATGGCCTGCAGCAGTCGGCGGAGTATGAAGGCGCCCATGGGTCACGTGCAGAGTCGATGGCGGCATCGTAGCAAACCGGGACCAGCGCCGATAGGGGGCATACGCCAATGGTCAGACCAGCGCGTTCCGGCATGACCTGGAGGACCGGACTGGCGCAGGCGGGCACGAAAAAGCCGCCCGAAGGCGGCTTTTCGATTCGAATCATGGACTGCCGGTTCAGGCAGCGTCACGATCAGAAGTTGTGGCGAACGCCCAGACCGTAGTTGTTCTCGCCGTCCAGACGCAGGTAGGCGGCGTACAGGAAGGTGCGCTTGGACAGGGCGTACTTGCCTTCCAGCAGACCGTTGGTGTACTTCTTGACCGGGTGCTTGGTGTCGCGCGTCAGGTCCAGCGTGACGGAAGCGGCGCCGAAGGTGGCGGTGCCACCGATGCTGAAGCCGCGGCGCACTTTGTGGTTGTCGCTGTAGGACGCGGCGACGGCGAAGTTGCCGAAGTTGTACTTGCCACCGATGGCGTAGCCGACCTTCTGACCCTTGGCCTTGTTGGCCGACAGACCAGCGGCGATCGGGCCGTTGGCGTACACCACGTTCAGGTCCCACTTGGCGGCGCCGGCGTTGTCGTCCTTGAAGATGTAGCCCAGCTCGGCAGACAGGCCACCCATGTCAGGCGTCTTGTAGCTGAACTGGCTGCTGTTACGCGCGCCACCCACGTAGCCGTAGGTGTTGCCGACCACGGAGTAGTTGGCGGTACCGGTCAGTTCCCAGGCGGCGACGCCGTAGAACGACGGGTTCAGGGTGCGACCCATCTTGAAGGTACCCCAGTTGCCGCCGACCCACATGTTGGCGTTACGGCTCCAGAAGCCGGGGCCCGAAGCGGCGGTGCTGCCGTCTTCCAGGCTCAGGCCGGTTTCGAAGTTGAAGCCAGCCTTCAGGCCGCCACCCAGGTCTTCGACGCCACGCACGCCCAGACGGCTGTTGCCGTTGTTCATGGTGTTGGCGCTGTGCATGTTGACGCGGCTTTCACCGGCGGATTTGGTCTTGCCCAGACCAGCGTCGGCCACGCCGTACAGGGTCACGGAAGATTGGGCCATCGCGGCGCCGGCAAAGCCCAGGACCGCCAGGGCAATCAGAGATTTTTTCATTGCAAGTTCTCCAAGGTTAAACACTTAGGGCGCCGGTGCGAAGGGTCCGTGTGCGATTCCCGCCGGTTCCCCGGGCCAACCTCCCCGACCGGGAAGTTGACGCTATTGCACCAGACCCGGCAGCAACTTGCAAAGAATTCAGCCCGCGATCGGACAGCACAGCCCCGTTCTGTTGCAGACCGACAACAGAACCCCTGGGAGCGTTGCAAATAAAAGACAACCCTGCCCGGCCGACGGCCTTCGGGGCGGTCTTGGTCCCTGAAAACGCCCTGCCGGGCGCCGGGACAGCCTCCGCATGCGCAAGCAGAGGCTCTGGCGTGCGACAGCCGGCCCGGGAAACCCCGGTCGTCGGCCGTCGCAGCCTCGGCCGCACGCCCCTTGTCGGGGCGCCGGCCATGCGGTCATCAGAAGTTGTGGCGGACGCCGACGCCGTAGTTGTTGTCGCCGTCGTAGCGCAGGAAGGCGCCGTAGACGAAGGTGCGCTTGGACAGTGCGTACTTGGCCTCGAGCACACCGTTGGTGTACTTCTTGCCGGTCCACTCGTTCTTGGTGTCGCGCGTCAGGTCCAGGGCGATCGAGGTGGCACCGAAGGTGGCCGAACCGCCGATGCTGGCGCCACGGCGGCGCAGGCCACCGGCGTCGGACGCCTGGTTGTACGAAGCGGCCAGAGCGAAGTTGCCGAAGCTGTACTTGCCACCCAGCTGGTAGTTGGTCTTGCCACCGCTGACCTTGTTGGCCGACAGGCCGGCCGCGATCGGGCCGTTGTTGTACATCAGGCCCAGATCCCACACGTTGGCGCCGACGTCGTGCTTGGAGACGTAGGCCGCCGCGGCGGTGAAGCCACCGAAGTTGGGCGTGATGTAGGCGAACGCGCTGTTGGCGCGCGAGCCGATGCCGGCGTAGCGGTAGGTCTTGCCCAGGGCCGAGTAGTTGGCGGTGCCGGTGACCTCATAGGTGGCGGTGGTCAGGTAGCTCGGCGTGAACTGGCGACCCAGCTTGACCGTACCCCAGTTGCCGCCGACCGACAGGTTGGCCTGGCGCGCCCAGAAGGACGAGGTGGTGGTGGCGCCGTCGTCCAGGTCCAGGCCGGTTTCGAAGTTGAAGCCGATCTTCAGGCCGGCACCCAGGTCTTCCACACCGCGCACGCCCAGACGGCTGTCGCCGTTGTTCATGGTGCTGGCGCTGGTGAACTGGGCCTTGTTGGACGAGTCGTTGCCGCCGGACTTGATCTTGCCGATGCCGGCGTCGGCCACGCCGTACAGCGTGACGGACGACTGGGCCATGGCGGCGCCGGACAGGGCCACGACGGCCAGGGCGATGAGGGATTTTTTCATTGCAGTTTCTCCAGGTAATGCGAGACGCGAAACGGACGCTCAGGAAGCAACGAATGACAATTCATGGCTGGCCCTTGAACGCCGGTCGTCACCCGATCAGGAGGGATGTCGATCACCACCCGAACGTGAGGCAATTCTATGCCATGGGCGGTTTGTAAACTAGTATTTACCCTCGCTTTGTTGCTTTTCAGCCACTGCTAGGGGTTTACTGACTAGCGGGTCATTATGACATGCACCATCTGGTGCAGTGTTTCGCGCTGCCAGGTACTTGTAGCGAGTCGCCAAGGGGCCAACTGCGCGGCGCGTGGCCGCAGGCATGGTGGAGCCATGTCAAGGCCACGCCACAAAGCAGATGGCCCCTTGGCGGCTCGCCCTGCGGGAAGAAAAAAAAAGGCTTGCGGCGGCGTTGCGCCGCTTGCCAAGGCCGCCAGCATGGGTGGCCAGCCGCGCCTTGCTGCACGCCTTGTTCTGGCTTCTGTAAGTGCCTGACAGCGCGAAACACTGCACTGGGTTTGCCCTAACATCGCGCCATGCCGACTGCCATCGATCGCCTGCTCGCCGCCGCCGACAGCGGCCTGCGCACGCTGCTGGCGCCGCCGCGCGCCGCCCGTCCCAGCCCGGCCGCCGCCATGACCGCATCGACACCCCTGACCGAGGACGAGCAGCGCCTGTCGGGGGCGCTGATGCGGGTCAACCACGTGGGCGAAATCTGCGCCCAGGCGCTCTACACCGCGCAGGCGCTGGGCACCAGCGACCCGGCGCTGCGCCGGCAGCTCGA
>Ga0116144_10001227_pt1 | contig 31463 bp, 22 predicted proteins | sample AD_UKC035_MetaG_FD_89746 | JGI IMG/M metagenome (GOLD analysis project Ga0116144, IMG submission 89746) | Active sludge microbial communities of municipal wastewater-treating anaerobic digesters from USA - AD_UKC035_MetaG | ecosystem: Engineered > Bioreactor > Anaerobic > Digestate | place: USA...
CCAGGCCCGCATTGGCCCGCGCACTCACCATGACGTCGCCCACCTGGCAGGCGAGCTCGCTGCGGCCGTCGATGCGAACTCGCCGCGTCATGCCGCCGTAGTGCGCAAGCAAGGCCTCGCCTTCCCACAGCGCGACTGCACGTCCTCGCCCTTCGCCGTACTTCCAGTCCCAGACAGCCTGGCTCATCGGCACGTCGAAGGTTTGCTGCAACAGTGTGCGCACCGCCGGTGCCTGCGCCGCGCGCACAGAGGCCAGCCGGCGCGCCGGGCGCCGCGGCCGCTGCAGGCGCAGCAGGCGGTAGCCATAGACGCCGCTCGCGTAGAGCTCCGCGTAGCGCGCGCAGGCATCGAGCAGGCCCTGCAGCGAGCCGTCGTCCAGCGCTAGGTCGTTGCGCAGCGCCTGGCGATGGCGCCGCACGAGGCGCGCGATCGCGGCGACGGTGCCGGCCGCGGTGCCCGAGAGATCCTCCTCATGCACGAGGTTCCAGCCCAGGCGCCGTGCCAGTGCCTTGAAAGCCGCCAAGTCGTGCAGTCCGGTGTCACCCGCGTCACGGCGCTGCAGCGCGAACTCGTCCATCACCACAATCTGCGCACCCGCGGGCGCCAGCACGCGGTCGGCAGCCTCGAAGAGGTCCAGCGGCGCGATGTACTGGGCGCTCTCCTGGAACAGCATCAATTCCCAGGGCCCACCACGACCATCGAACGCTTCCAGCGTGCTCACGCGCAGGTCCAGACCCTGTCCGTGGCGCGCACGCGCCTCCCCGACCTGCGCCGCATCCGGCGTCAGGCCTACTACCGCATAGCCCGCCGCCTGCAGACGCTGCAGCGTCGTGCCCAAACCGATGCCGACCTCGAGCGTGCGACAAGGCGGCGGCAAAGCCGCCCACAGGCGGGCGCTGGCCCGTTCTTGCGCCTGCCCCACCGGCTCGTCCTCGCGCTCGAAGAGCCCGTAGTGCAGAGCGTCGACGCGGCCCTCCTCCAGCGCCAGCATGTGCGCGTAGACGTTGAGCGGAAAGGCAAAGCCCCGCGCATCCATGAGGCTCGTCACCCGCTCGGCAGCAGCGCCGAGCGCCCTACTGCCCCCACCATCCATTGGTGAGGGAGCGAGACCACGCCCTGCTCGAGGTGCTCCTGCACGATCTCGACGGCCAGCACGTGCTCGGCCGCGGCCCACAGGTTGATCGCGCGATCGCACAGCACATAGACCGAGATCGTGTAGCGCCCCTTGAGCAGTGGCAGCGCCGGCCAGCTCAACTGCACCGAGATCTGCCCGTTGGCATCCCGCGCCAGCGCAACGCCATCAAGCCAGCTCCCCGCGCTGCTGATCGAGCGGCCATCGGCCCCGTGCAAGACAACGCCGAGCGTCGGCAGCGCGGCATCCGATCGCGACTTCAGCACGATCTCGAGCGCCAGGCTGTCCTGCCCGCTGCGCAGCACGTCCTCGCCGGCAGGGGACAGGCGCTGCACGCGCACGATGCCGGCCTGCTCGGAATCGAAGCGCGTAGCCTGCACGCCGCCCTCGGCCGCATCATGGTCGTGGCGCTGCAGCCACTCGCTGTACTCGACCGTCACCCGGTGCGCCGGACCATCGGCGCGGATGCGCCCGCCCTCGATCCAGATCGCGCGCGTGCACAGCGACTCGACCTGGAACATCGAGTGCGAGCAGAAGATGATCGTCGCCCCGCGCTCCTTCAGCGCCATGATGCGCTCGAAGCTCTTGTGGGCAAAGGCGCCATCGCCGACCGACAAGGCCTCGTCGATGACCAGAATGTCCGGGTCGACGCTCGTGGCCATCGAGAAGGCTAGGCGCATGAACATGCCACTGGAATACGAGCGCACCGGTTGGTCTATGAAGGCGCCGATGCCGGCGAAGTCGATGATCGCCCCCATCGCCTGCTCGATCTGCGCCGGGCTGAGCCCGAGCAGCGGTCCGTTCAGGCGCACGTTCTCGCGACCCGTCAGCTCCGGGTTGAAGCCCGCGCCGAGCTCGAGCAACGCAGCGATACGGCCGTGCACGACACACTCGCCCCGCGTCGGTTGCAGCACCCCGCACACCAGTTGCAGCAGCGTCGACTTGCCCGCGCCGTTGCGACCGATCACCCCCACCACCTCGCCGCGCCGGACGATCAGATCTGCATGCTGCAAAGCGTGATGCTGCGGCCCACGATCCTGGCGGCCGCGCAACTGGTACCAGAGGCGGTGCCAAGGCCGTGTCTCGAGCGAGTAGCTCTTGTGCACGTCCCGCAGTTCGATGACGCGATCCTCAGTCATCACACCAGGTCAGCGAAGCCTGTGCGCAGGCGCCGGAAGAGCCGGTGCGCCAGAGGCAGCAACAGCAGCAGCAGCAGGCCCTGGGCGACCGCGGCCCGCACGTCGACCGGATCACCGAACCACGCCCAACGCATCAACTCGATCGGCACCGAGATCGGATTGACCGCCAGCACCCAGCGCAGCGGCTCGGGCGCCGAGGCCGCCGGAAAGAAGACCGGCGAGAGGAAGAGCATTCCCGTCATCATCACCGGGACCGCGTGCTGCAGGTCCCGCAGATAGGCACCCAACGCCGCCAGCGCCAGCGCCAGCACCTGCATCAGCAGCAGCAGCCACAGCAGCGCCAGCGGCAGCAGCAGCCAGGACAGGCGCACGCCACCGCCGAAGACCCCCTCGAACACGGCCAGCAGCGCGACCTGCAGCAGCAGGTGCACGCCCACCTGCAGCAGCAAGGCGGTGCACAGCAGCTCGAGGGGGAAGACGACACGCTTGACCAGGTTCGCATGGTCCTGCATCAGGCGCGTGGCGCGCGTGGCCACCTCGGCCACCGCCTGGAACACCATCAGCCCCGCAAACAGCCGCGTGACGTATCCAAAGCCGTCGACCGCGGACTCACCCACGCCCCAGCGCGCGCGGAACACCCCGCGGAAGACCAGCGTGTACACCAGCACCATGCCTAGCGGCGCCACCAGCGCCCAAGCCAGGCCTGCGACGCTGCCTCGGTAGCGGGCGAGCACGTCGCGCTTGGCCAGAGGCCAGGCCAGCGCCAGCCCGCCCCAGGGCCAGGCCGTGGCCCTGGGGCTCGCCGATGCCTTGCCAACGCTGCGCGTGGAGCCCACGCCCTCTCGCCCTCGCGGCTCTCAGCGCGACTGCAGTGCCGCGCTGATGGTGACCGTCGGCACCGGCACCTCGGCCAGACCCGTCGCCAGGTCGGGCCGCACCTCGGCCGCTGCCACCTTGTCGAGCACGTCCAGGCCGCCCTCGAGTCGGCCGAACACGGTCACCTCGTCGGGCGCGTCGACGTCGAAGACGGCGTTGTCGGCAGCCCCGATGAAGAAGATCGCATTCGCGCTGCCCGTACCCGCCGGGCGCACCATCCCGATGGCGCCGCGCAGCCGGGGCAGGTTCGACGGCTCGGCGGGCAGAGCCGGCCGCGTCGGCACCTTGTTTGCCAGCGCCCCGTCCGTGGCGACCACGTAGCCGCCGCCGAGGATGCCGACGCCTGGGCGGGCGCGGTGGATGATCGTGTCTCGGTAGAAGCCGCCGTTCACGTACTCGAGGAACTGCGTGACGGCCTGCGGTGCCGAGCGCGCGTCGAGGTCCAGCGTCAGCGTCCCGGACCACGTCCCATCCGTGAGCGCGAGCAGCACGCGTGGCTCGGGCACGTCGAAGGCCAGGCGCCCGTATACCCGCGTGCCGTCGGCGCTCACCGCGGAGGCCGTGATGCGACCCACCCCCTCCACCCTGCAGGAGTACTGCAACGTCGTGGGTGTCGCGCCGCCCATCCGTTGCAGGTTGCTGCAGGGACCGCTCACCTGCACCTCCACGCCCTCGTCCAACCCCGCGCCGTTGAAGGTGATGGTCGTCGACTGCGTGAGCCGGACATTGCTGGCCGAGGCGTTGCTCACCGAATGCCCGTCGCCCCCGCCGCCGCAGGCGCCAAGCAGCGCGGCCAGGACGATGCAGGCCGCAAGCACAGGCGGCTGGAATGCTCTCATGGTCGGGAGGTGAGATGGATCGGGGGCGGCAGCAGTTCGACCTGCTCCGAAAGGATGGCGTCGACCTGGTCGATGACGCGGCCGGCCGGCTCGCCGGCCTGCAGCATCAGCCGCGTGCGCGCCGCCAGGTGGTCGTAGCGCGCCTGTGCCAGGTCGCGCCGCGAGGTCTGCAGGCGGCTGTAGGCCTCGAGGACGTCCGAGAAGGTGCCCATCCCCGCCTCCTGACTGCGTCGCGCGCCGGTGAGCGCGACCTCGCCTGCGGCGATCGCGCGCATCAGGGCCTGCGTGCGCTGGGCAGCGCTGTCGCTGAGTTGAAGCTGACGCACGATCTCCAGTTCGTTGTTCTCGCGCTCGGCGCGCAATTCCTCCTGCGTTCGCGCCAGGTCGGCCTGCGCCTGCTGCACGGAAGCATCCACCCCGCCGCCGCTGTACAGCGGCACCGAGAGCTGGATCCCCACGCTGCGCAGCGTCGAGGTCTGGTCCAGGTTGCTGAGCGAATCGTTGCGCGCCCGCGCGATGCTGCCCACCAGGTCCAGGCGCGGCCAATGCCCCGCCTGGCTGCGTCGCACGCCGTGACGCGCGGCCTCGACTGCCGCCTCGCGCACCGCCAGCACCGGATTCTGCAGCAGCGCCCGCTCCGTCCAGTCGGCGAGGTCCTCGCTGCGCGAGCGCCCCGGCAGGAAATCCGCGGGCACGTCGTGCAGCTTCGGCGGGCGCTGCCCCGTCAGGCGCCGCAGCCGCGCCGCGGCCACGTCGACCAGCTCGGTCGTGTCGACCAGGCGCGCGCGCGACAGCTCCAGCGCCGCCAGCGCCATCGCGTCATCGGTGCGCGTGCCCTCCCCCAGGCGCAGCCGCTGCTCCGTGCGGCGCTGCTGCTCGCTCATCGCCTGCACCTCGGCCTGCGCCAGCGACTGCTGCGCACGCGACTGCAGCAGGTTCAGGTAGGCCAGGACGACGCGCTCCACCAGCTCCAGCGACCGTGCGCGGAACATGGCCTCGGCGCCTCGGCCCTGCGCCGTCGCCTGGTCCAGGCGGGACCAGGCCTCGTAGCTGAACAAGGGCATGCGCAGCGACAGCGAGGACTGCGCCGAGGTGTAGTCCAGGCTCGTGCTCACCTGCTGCTGCAGCGCGTTCGGGAACTCCCGGCGGCCCTCGACGCCGGCACTGGAATAGCCCAGCGAAAGCTGCGGCAGCAGGCCGGCGCGTGCGATCGGCACGCCCTGGCGCACGGTGTCCCGCTCGTGCTCGGCGGCACGGTACTGCGGGTCGTGCACGCGCGCGGCCTCGTAGGCCTCGGCCAGGGTCATCGCCCCCGCCGGCGCCCACGGCAGCAGCGCGCCCGCGGCGAGCGCGCACAGCAGACGGCGGCCCTTCATTCCTCGATCATCGCCGCGGCGATGCGCTTGGTCAGCGGGTGCAGCAGGTAGGCCATCAGCGGCCGCTCGCCGGTCTTGACGAGCACCTCGGCCATCATCCCGGGCAGCAGGTGCCGCGAGCCCAGGGCCTTGCGGCCCTCCGGCGTGATCTCCACGCGCCCGAGGAAGTAGGAGTGCGGGCCCATGGGTGTCGCCTCGCTGATGGCATCGCCCGACAGCGACACCAGCCGCCCGTCGGCCACCAGCTGCGGCGCGTTGGCGAAGGCGGTGAAGCGCACCTCGACCACGTCGCCGACCTTGATGCGGTCGATCGCCATCGTCGGCACCTGCGCATCCAGCAGCAGGCTCTCGCCCTGCGGGACGATGTCCATCAAGCGCATCCCCGGCGTCACCACCGCCCCCGGCCCGTTGACGGCCAGCCCCAGCACCTGCCCTCCCAGGGGTGCACGCACCTGCGTGCGCTGCAGTTCCTCGGTGATCGCCACCAGGCGCTCGCGGTTGGCCTCCACCTCGCGCTGCACGTCGGCCAGTTGGGCGGAGACCTCCTTGGTCAACTCCTGCTCGCGCTGCGCGATGCGCAGCCGCGTCTCGGCCACGGCGCTCTGCAGGCGCTGCAGGCTGGTCTGCACGTCGGCGATCGAGGCGCGCAGGTCCGCCTGCGCCTGCTCCAGCTGCAGCGCCTGGTTCTGCGGCGCAAAGCCGTCTGCCGCCAGGGCCTTGACGTTGGCCAGCTGCTGCGACTGCAGCTGCGCCTGGGTGCGCCGGCTCTCGAGCACCTGGCGCAGCCCGCTCATCTGCGCCTCCATCCCCTGGATCGTCTGGTTCGCCGCCGCGATCTCCGCGGCATAGGAGGCGCGGCGCGCCGCGAAGAGCTGCTGCTGCACCTGCATGTGCTGCGCCGCCTGCGGGTCGGTGGCGCGCAGCAGATCCGGGTGGAAAGTGATCGCCGGGGCGTGCGCCGCCTCGGCCAGCAGCCGGCTCTCGGCGGCACGCTGAGAGAGGTAGGTCTGCTGCATCGACTCGTAGGCGGCGCGCGTGGGCGCGTCGTCGAGCACCATCAGCAGCTCGCCCTCGCTCACCATCTGGCCTTCCTTGACCTGCACCGACTTGACGATGCCGTCGCTCATGTGCTGCACGACCTTGCGCCGCGTCTCGAAGGACACCGTCGCGGGCGCCGAGACGCCCTCGTCCAGCGGTGCCCAGATCGCCCAGGCCAGGAACAGGCCGAAACCGACGACGAGCACCCAGAAGCCCAGGCGCATGACCGAGCGCGTGTCCGCGCGCGCCTCCAGGTCGGTGATCGTTTCGGGAGGGACGCCGCGACCGGCGCCGGCCGTGGCCAGCGTGCTGCCGACGGCCGCTTGCAGCGAGTTCGATGAGCTCATGAGGAGGGGGTTTCCTTGGGGGCGGCGGCCTCGAAGCGCAGCTTGCCGAAGCGGGCGACACGCCCGTTCTCCAGCACCAGCAGGCGGTCGGCCACGCGCAGCATCTGGGGTTGGTGGACGATCATGAAGACGGTGGCGCCGCGCGCCTTGAGCTCGGCCACCGCCTGCAGCAGCGCCGCCTCTCCGGCGTCGTCGAGGTTGGCGTTGGGCTCGTCCAGCACGACCACCAGCGGGTCGCCGAAGATCGCGCGCGCCAGGGCCACGCGCTGGCGCTGGCCGCCCGAAAGCGCGGCGCCGGCAACACCCATGGGCGTGTCGTAGCCGCCCGGCAGCCGCAGCACCAGATCGTGGATGCCCGTGCGCTTGGCCGCCTTGATGACCTCGTCACCGGCATCCGGTTCCAGGCGCGCGATGTTCTCGGCGATGCTGCCGTCGAACACCTCGATGTCCTGCGGCAGGTAGCCCAGCAGCGGGCCGATGGCCTCGCGCGACCAGTCCTGGATCGGCGTGCCGTCCAGCAGCACCTGGCCCTGCGTGTCCGGCCACACGCCCAGCAGGCAGCGCGCCAGCGTCGACTTGCCCGCGCCCGAGGGGCCGATGATGCCGACGACCTCGCCGGGCTCGAAGTCCAGCGTGATGTCCTGCAGGATCGGCAGCTTGCGCCCCGGCGCGGTGGCGCTCAGCCCGCGCACGCTGATCTGCCCGCGCAGGGTCGCCACGTCCGCGCGCCCGCTGCGCGCCGGGTGGGCCTGCAGTAGGGCGTTGAGCCGCTGGTAGGCGCCGCGCGTCTCGACGAAGGTGCTCCAGGCGGCGACGATGAGGCCGGTGGGGCGCAGCGCGCCGCCCATCAGCGAGTTGCAGACGATCATCGCGCCCGGGCTGATGTAGCCGAAGATCGCCAGCACCGCGCCCTGCGCGAGCACGATGGACTGCTGCGCGTGCTGCACGAACTTCGTCAGCGCCGAGAGGCGGTGCGTGGCCTCCTGCGCGCGGCGCTGGTCCGCCAGGTGCGTGTCGTGGATGACGAGCCAGCGCCGCTCCAGCGCCTGCAACATGCCCATGGCCTCGACGGCATCGGTGTTGCGCAGCTTGCCGTGCAGGTAGTTGTTGCTCAGGCCCAGGCTTTCCTGCGCCTTCTTGTGCAGGGGCGTGGCACGGCGGTTGCCCACGAGCGCCATCGTCACCATGAGGACGACGAAGATCGCCGCCGTCACGCCCAGCGAGGGGTGGATGAGGTAGAGCACGCCGGCGTAGATGAAGGTCCAGGGCGTGTCGATCGCCGCGAAGACGGCGTTGCCGGTCAGGAATTGTCGCAATTGCGTGAGGTCGGCCAGCGCCCTGCCCTTGCCCGCCTCGCTGTTACGCAGCGCCGCGTCGAAGCTGGCGCGAAACACCGGCTCCTGCGCCACCAGGTCGAAGCGCGTGCCGGCGCGCACCAGCAGGCGCGAGCGCAGCCATTCGGCAAGGCCCAGCACCAGGAAGAAGAAGAGCGTGATGAGCGAGAGCGCCGCCAGGGTGTACTGGCTGCCGCTGGCCATCACGCGGTCGAAGACCTGCATCATGTAGATCGTCGGCGCCAGCGTCAGCACGTTGGAGAAGAAGCCGAAGATCGCCACCCAGATCGCCTCGCGGCGAAAGCTCAGCAGGACGCGCCGGATGTCCAGCACGGGAAGAGGTGCCCGCGGGGGCGCCGCGGAGGGCACGTCGGCGGCGCCCGGCGCGGCGCTCAGGGCCGGGCGGTCCAGGGTTTGCGTGCTCATGGTGTTGGCGGCGGCGTGCCGTCCGAGGAAGATGGCGCGGCCTTGGCTGCGGCGGCGGCCGCCAGCCGCGCAAAGCCGCTCAGCGCCGGCGCCGGCTCGCCCGAGGTGGCCGCGGGCGCAGGGTTCGTGGCCGCTGCCGCAGGCGCGGTCCCGTCCGCCGGGGCGGCCCCGGGGGCCGAAGGCGGGGCGGCGGGCCGCGGCGGCAGCGGGCGCGCGGCCGGCGCCCCCGGCGGGGCCGCCGCCTGCAACTGGCGCTGCGCTGCCTGCTGCAGCGCCTGCAGCACTTCGTCGCGCGGGCCGAAGCCGGCCACGGCGCCGTCGCGCAGCACCAGCAGCTTGTCGGCCACGGCCAGCAGGTTGCTGCGGTGGGTGACGACGAGCGTGGTCACGCCCTGCGTCTTCAGGTGCGCCAGCAGCTCCAGCAGGCCCTTGTCGCCGGCCTCGTCGAGGTTGGCGTTGGGCTCGTCGAGCACCAGCAGTCGCGGCGCGCCGTAGAGCGCACGCGCCAGGCCCAGGCGCTGGCGCTGGCCGCCGGAGAGCACGGCGCCATCCTCGCCGATGCGCGTGTTCACGCCCTCGGGCAAGGCCGCCACGGTTTCGGTGAGGCCCACCATCGCCAGCGCGGCGGCGACTGCATCCGCGCGCACGTCGCCGAAGCGCGCGACGTTCTCCGCCACGCTGCCGTCGAAGAGTTCGACGTTCTGCGGCAGGTAGCCGATGTGCGGGCCCAGCTCCTGCTTGTTCCAGGCGTGCAGGTCGGCGCCGTCCAGGCGTACCTTGCCAAGCGTCGGCGGCCAGACGCCGACGATCAGGCGCGCGAGCGAGCTCTTGCCCGCGGCGGTGGGGCCGATGATGGCGGTGACCTCGCCCGGGCGCGCCGCGAAGCTCACGCCGCGAAGCACACGCAGCTGCGTGCCCGGCGGGCCGGCGTGCACGTCCTCCACGGTCAGCAGGCCTTGCGGCGGCGGCAGCGGCATGCTCGGCTCCGGCGGCTGGTACCAGTCGAGCAGGCCGACGAGACGGTTGTAGGCATCGCGCCCCAGCACGTAGTTGCGCCACTGCGTGACGAGCTGCGACAGGGGTTGGAGCGCCTTGCCGCCGAGGATGGAGGCGACGATCACCATGCCCGCGCCGCCCCAGAGCTGGCCGTAGAGCATGATCCAGGTGGCGGCCCCCAGCAGCACCGAGCCCTGCATCATCTGCAGCACCTTGGCCACGGCCCCGGTCATCGCACCGTAGTCCGAAGCGGCGCCCTGCTGGTCCAGGAACTGCACCTGGCGCCGCAGCCACTGCTGGTGGGTGCGCGGCAGCATGCCCATCGACTCGATCACCTGGGCATTGCGCAGCGCACCGTGGGCGTACTGCTGCGCGCCGATGGCCGCTCCGGAGGCGCGGGCGAGCAGGGGCAGCGTGTGGCGCTGCGTCACCCAGATCAGCCAGCCTTGAATTGCAGCGCCGATGAGGCCGAGGACGCCCAGCCAGAAGCCCAGCGCGAAGAGCAGCGCCATGCAGATCAGCGCGGCGGGAATGTCGAGCAGGGACTTGACGAACTGCGAATCGAGCAGGTCCTTGATGGTCTTGAGGTCGGTGAGCGCCTGGGTCGCGCCGATGGCCACGCGCCGGTTCTGCGCCGTGAGCGCTGCCTGGAACACGCGCGGGCGCAGCTCGCGCTCAAAGCTCTCGGCGACATGGTGCAGGTGCCGCGCACGCACGACGTCGAGCAGCTCCAGCAGCACGTGCACGCCCAGCGTCATCACCAGCAGCCAAGTGAGCGTCGTCAGGTTGCGGCTGTTGAGCACGCGGCCGTAAACCTCGAACATGTACCAGGACGGCACCAGCGCCATCATGCCCATGGCGCTGCTCATCCACAGGGCGTTGCGGATGTTGCGCTTCTGGCGCCGGAGGGCCTGCTTCAGGGGCGGGATCGGGGTGGTGGCCATGAGGAGGTCGGGCGCGGCCGCTGCGCGCGGCGTGGCTGGGTTCGGACGCGAGTCCAGGATAGGCGTCGGTGCGCGGTGGGTGGCGCGCGGTGCTCAGGCGGCAGGGCCCAGCGCAGTCGCGGGCGGTCTCTCAGGAGGGAGCACGATCTGCAGGTGCCTCGCCAGCGCAGCGCCTTCGCTTGCCGCAGGGCGGGGCCGATTGCGCGGGCGCGCCGGCACATTAGCCTCGAAGCAGAATTCCAGCACGAAGCCCTGGTCGGTGGCCATCAGCAGCGTCTGCACGAGGCGCTCGGCGCCCAGGCGTTGTTGCAAGCCGGCGCTCAATTGAAGCTCGCAGTGCAAGCGACCTTCTAGGGTGTAGAGCGAAGCCCGCGTACCGCGCAAGCTCAGCGTGTGCTGATCGAAGTACACCGGCGCGCGCGCGGAAAAGGCGATGTGCGGCAGCGGCGCCGGTTCGGGCAGACGCGGGTTCCAGGGGTAGTCCGGATGTAGGTAGACGGCGATGCAGGCTCGGCAGACGGCGTGGATTGCGTTGCAGGCCATCTGCGCACCGAGCTCCGGTTGTGCCTCGCGAAGCGGGCGGTATGCCAAGTGATGCAGCGCGACGCGGCTAAAGCAGCCATGTTGGCGCGCAATGGCGACCACGAAGTTGCAGGCGCGCGAAAAGGCTGTCGCCAAGCGAAGCAAGCGCGCCTGCCCCTCGCGGTCGAGCCGCAAGGCCGCCACGCGACCTGCCACTGGCTGGCGCCCCACGCCCGAGATATTCATATATGAAAGCGTAAAGTTAAGCCGACGGCTTGTCAAGGACTAGTTGATGAGTTCGCCAGCGATCGGGAAAGTCGCTCCCGCAGCTCGAGCGGGAACTGCGCGGTCAACTCCACTGACCCGATAGGCGTGGCGTGGCCGGAGCTTTTTACGTCCGATAGGCCACGTGCACCTCGACACGTTGGAGCTTGCCTGACACCCCGTCGGCAAATTCGGCTGGCGACTTGCATTCTGGCGGCGGTGCTCGTGCCCCGGAAGGGGACTTGAAAACGAACAAGGCCACGCGCAAGCGTGGCCTTGGCTCCGTGCGGGTTATTGGCGGCCCGCACGAGAGGTCATAGTCGAGGCTTTCTCTACCCGATCAGCCCCAGAAGTCGGTCGCGGCGAGGGTCGACCACGGCACTTCGGCCAGGTCGATCTCACCCATCTTGGTCACAGTGGCGTCGACCGTGAAGGTATCGACCACCTTATAGACGTGACCCACGTTGTGCGGGTCGACCGCGATGTAGACGAAGGTCTCGCTCGGCAGCGGGTTGCCATGGAAATCGGTATCCTTGGTCACGTTGCTGGTCGAGACGCGCCCCGAGATGATCGCGGGCGTCAGTGCCGTCATGCCGGCCGCGTCGTAAAGCTGCACGTAGATTGCACCATCCACCAGCGTCGCGTCGCCAATGTTCGTCGCGTCGTTCACGACAGCGTTGTACGTCTCGCCGGACGATCCGAAACCACCGATTGCGGTCAGGTCAAGCCAGTCGCGGTTAACCGCGGGGCCAGCGCCGGCCGGTGTGAAGTTCACGATCGTGTCGTGCCCGAAGTCGGCGCCGAACTTGATGCGGTCGTTGCTACTCCCGAGCATCGTCGCACCGTCGTTCGCCGTGCCCAGCACGATCACATCATTTCCCGACCCCGGGGTGATGAGGTTGTCGCTGGTGGCTGTGCTGGCGGCACCCGCCAAATCGGTCACACCGTCGTTGCCAAGCGCCGCAACGTAGCTCTGGCCGGCGCCGGCACCACTCTCCAGCAGGCCGATCGAGCCCGGCCCGCCAGCGGGCAGCGCGCCGGCGCCCGTGCCGTCCATCCACGCAACCAGACCGGCTGTCGTCGGCGTCGCGATCAGAGGGTGGAGCGCGCCGTGCTGCGGAGAAGCCAACGCGAAGTCGGTTTCCCAGGCGGCCGCCACGCGCGAGACCTCGGTCGTCGTCAGTTGCGTCGCCGTCGGCAGGGTGATGTTGATGCCGATGTTGTTGTCCGCGCGGACGCCGTCGATCAGCGACTTCACCACGAGCGAATAGCCGGGGCCGTCCTCGGCAACCAGGAGCTTGCTGAGCACCGGGTCGTTGTTGATCGCGGCCTTGATCGCCTGGTTGATGTGCAGGTCGGACGACTTGTACGTGCTCGGGTTGAAGCCGATGGGAATCGACGCGGACTCCAGCGCATCGGCCGGAGCACTCGTAGCGCCGCCAAGCGTATTCGCGCCCAGGAAGGTCACCGTGAGGCTGGCCCGGTAGATGTACCAGTTCTCATTCGTCGTCGACACGATGTTGTCGACGTTGCGAGCCAGGTGGGTAGCGGCTAGCTGATTATCGGAATTGAACACCCAGATCGCGCGGCCGGCGTTGGTGACCACCGTGTTGCCGGTCAAAAGCGCGCCGCTGTTGTCGGTGTAGAGCGTGTCGTTGCCTGCGCCGAGGTCGTAGGTCACGTCGCCCGAGCCGGGCTTGTTGATGGTGTCGTTGCCGTCGCCGCCGAGAACGGTGACGTTCTTCAGCGAGGTTTGGTGCTGGTACCAGTTTTGGATTCCACCCGGCTGGTTACCGTCCATCCGCAGCGAGATCTTGTCGTCACCGGCCTTGCCGTCGATGAGGAAGCTGAAGTCCTCGCGGCCGACTTCGACGTTGCTGTGGCTCGCGACGACGCGAGGCTCGATCACGACGGCGATCGTGTCGTTGCCCTTGCCGCCGGTGTAGTCGAAGTCCGCAACCTGACGCGTCGTCTTGCCGTCGGTGGAGTCGTTGTCCGTGCCGGGCTGCGGGTCGGTGTCGGTGAGCTGAATGTACTTGTTGAATGCCGAGGCGCGAACCTGCGCGTCGTAGGAAACCGCGCCATTCATCGCCGACATGTCGATCTTGCGAACATCGGTAAAGCCGTAGGCACCGTGGACGCCGGTGTTGCCTACGTTCTCCGTGATATCGGGGAGGGCGTTGTTGTTGTTGCCACGCGCCGCATTCGCCGCGAGGCTAACGGTATTGTCGTAGCCTTGGACCTTCAGCGTCCCGTTGACCTCACCGTTCTTGACGATGACTTCCTTGAGCGCTTCATTGGTCGAGGCGATCACGCCCAGGGCGCTGTTGTTCTCTACGGTGATCTCGAAGCGGGCAACGCCTTGAGAGCTTGAGGTCTCGCCAGTCGACTTGGCACCGACAACGATGTCGCCGCCGTTGGAGCCGCGGCCGACGTCGTCGAGGATGATGGTCGAGGTGATCAGGTCCGTGCTGGAGGTGATCGCGGTCGACTGGCGGGTGTGCAGACCGGAGTCGGCCGGCACGCCGTCGTCAGCGATGAAGTTGCCCACGGCCAGCGTCACACCGCCGGCGGCGCTGCCGGAGAGGACAATGCTGCGACCGGTGGCGGAGATGCCGCTGGCGGTGTCGACTGCGATGAAGTCGGGGCCGAAGTCAGCGGTGATGTCCGAGGCAAGCCCGGCGTTTGCCAGCATCGTGCGGATGGCGCCCAGCAGTTGCTCGTAGGTCTGCGCCCCGTTGAAGGTGCCGGTGTCGGTGGACTGCGGGTCGGCGTCCCTGAGGGTGTACTTCTGGCCGTTGACGAAGAAGGAGAAGCCGTTGTAGGGGCTGTCCTTCAGGGGGTCCAGGCCCTGGCTGGCCGCGCGGGTATCCATCAGCTCAATGGTGATCTGCGCACGGCTGGCGCTGTCGGCACGCAGGCGGTCGAAGTAGACGCCGTAGTCGACGTTGCCCTGATCCGTCCCGATCATGCCGATCGTGATGTCCTTGGTGCGCAGCGGCGTGCGCACGTCCTCGATGATGAGGTCGGCGCGGCTGCCGTTGGAGTCGAAGCGGGTGACGCCGACCATGCGCTCGGCGTCGACGATGACGCGGGCCGCGCCATCGAGGTTGTTGTCGCTTGTATCCGAGCCATCGCGCGCCTGGGAGCGAACGACGAAGTGCTCGACGTTGACGGTCTCCGGCGTGATCGCAAAGGCTTGCGAAGTCCCGAGATCTGCCTCGAGGCGGTCGTAGCCTGCGGCGCCGTCGACCCAGTCCCCCGACTGCAGGGTGTTCTGGTTGTCGAAGATGCGGGCGGTGATGACGTCGTCACCCGCCGTACCCGTCAGGAAATCCTGGTTGACCGACAGCGGCAGGAGCGAGCCGGCGCTGAAGGCGCGATCGACGGTGCCATCGCGCTGGGCGTAGGCGACGGCGGACTCGATGCGGTCGTTGAACGCGGCGGCGGCAGCGCCGAAGACCGGGTCGGCGGTCAGGCCGGAGAAGAGCGCGGCGGCCTCGGCGATGGCGGCACCCTTGTTGGCGCCAGCGACGTTAAGCACGCTCTCCAAGTATTCGCGCGCCTCGGCGACACCGGCGCCGGTGATACCGAGGTTGGAGGTGACCAGGGCGGCCACCTGGGCGTTGGTCTTGTTGCCGAAGTCGGCATTGAAGACCGAGTTGACGACGGCGTTGACGCCACCGTTGGCGTTGGCTTCATTCAGCACCCAGTTCATGGTGCCGTTGCCGACCTGCAGGCCGTAGAGCGCCGCAGCAGCGCGGGCGACCACGGTGTGGGTAAAGCTGGGAAGTGCCATTCAATTCGCTCCTGAAGGGTTCAGAAAAAAGTTTCTCTGGCAAGAAACCGGGGGTGGACGACCAGCGCCGCCGCCGCAGACGCGCCCAAGCCGCCGCCGAAGCGGCGCCCGTTCGCGGAATGGACAGAAGTGTTGATCATGCTTGGCATTGTGCTGCCCGCCGCCGGCTGGCCTTGTGATCGCCATCACATGGCGAGCCACCTTGCCTGCCGACCCGAAGTCGATGCGCCCATGCCATGACGGCCACCCGCCCGATGCGACAGCCCGCGGATTATTGCATCGGCCCTGCGCGCAAGCCCCCGGACGCGGGTGCGCACCGCATTTGCGGGCTTGTTGCTTGATTTATTTGTTGTATATCTACTACAAAAGGGCTCCTACTGCAGAAGAGAGCGCGGATTACCAGGGCCAGCGCAAGCCGGTGTAGAGCGCGAAACCGTTGTGGCGAAAAAGCGCCAGATTGCTGTCCTGCGTGAAGCGGGTAGCCTGCACCACCCACTCCAGGCCCGGCAGTGCCTGGACGGACAAGGCACGGCTGAGCTCCAGCATCAGGTAGCTCTGGGCTTGCCAGCGGACGGCACCATGGTCCAGCAGCGGGCTGTAGCCCTCGGCATCGGTGATGCGGGTGTAACCGGCGGCGATGTCCAGCGCGGTGAGGGCGTCGGGGCGGTGCGTGAGGCGCAGCGCCGCGGCGCCGATGCGCTGGCGCCCGCCGGGGCGCTCGGCACTGCGCGGGCGGTCGAGCGCGCCCCGCAGTTGCAGCGTCCACTGCCACTGCGGCGCTGCCGGCGGGCGGCACTGCAGCGACCAGGAGAGCTGGATGATGCGACTGTCGGCCAGGCGCGTGTGGGACTGGCGGCGGGCATCCAGCTCGAGCTGCAGGCCCTGGCTGCAGGGCTCGAGCGCCCAGTCGGCCAGCAGGCGCGAGCGCCAGAGCCCGTAGGGCTCGGTGAGGCGGCCGCCGAACCAGGCGGCGTCGAGCTGCGCGCCGGCGCTGAGGGCGCCGAAGCGGCGCTGGTAGCCGAGGACGGCGGTGAGCTGGTGCCAGTCGGTGGCCGGATGGCCGGCGGCGTTGCGCGTGCTGAGCGCCAGCCCGGTGCGCAGGAGCTGGCGCGCGTCCGGCGCCCAGGCGGCCTGCCAGGAGAGGTCGGCGCGCATGGCCAGGCCGCGCCGGGGAATGCTCAGCACGGGCTGCGTGAGCTCGCCTTCGGGTGGCGTGAGAGTGAGTTCGGTGAGGCGCGGCGAAACGGCGAGGTTGGTCTCGTAGCCGAGGGTGAGCGCGGCCTCGCCGCGCGCGGCGCTGCGCCTGCGCTCCACGGCGGGCGCACCGAGCCGCACCAGGGGCAGGCGCAGGGGTTCCTGCGGGTCCAGCGTGGCGAGCAGGCGTTCGCGCAGGGACGGCGGCACATCAGCGCGCTGCCGCCAGGCAGCGGCGAGTTCGCGCAGCGCGGTCGGTTCGCCCAGCGCCGCCAGCGCCAGCGCGTGGTCGGCCTGGGCGCCGAGGTCGTCGGCGTCGAGCATGAGCGCGCGTTCGAGCCAGGTGAGCGCCTGCTCGGCGTCGCCGTCCTCCAGCCACAGGGCGCCGAGCGCGGCGAGGAAGGCGGGGTCGTCCATGCAGCGCGGGCGCGCGGCTTCCAGCCGGCGCAGGTGCAGGCGGCGCTCGACCAGCGTGGCGGGCCAGGGGCGCGGCAGGAGGGTGGTGCAGGGGCGCGGGAGCGCCGGGGGCTCCGTAGGCGCTGTGGCAGCGGGCGTGGCGGCGGGCGTGGCAGCGGGCAGATCGGCGGCCGCGTTGCCGCCGATCAGCGCGGCGCAGGCACAGGCGCAGGCCCAGCGCCGCGCCCGGCCAGGGAGCAAGCCGCGCCGGGTCACGCGTCGCGTGCGCCGAGCCAGTGAGGCGAAGGCAGCCGTTGCCGCAGCGAAGAGGAGCGCTGGTGCAGGCCGGCCCAGCGCGCCCAGAGCGCGGCCTCGGCCGGGCTGGCCGGGCGACTGGCGGCGCGCGCCCAGGCGGGGTCGACGGGCGCCAGTTCGGCCCAGTCGACGGGAACGAAGAGCGGGCACTCCCGGCCCAGGCCCTCGAGCAGGTAGTTGCCCAGGGATTCGACGCGGTCGGCGCCCAGTTGCGCGGCCAGGCGCGGCCCGACGAGGATGGGGACGGAAAGATCGGCGGTCATCTGCTGGATGCGGGCAGCCACGCTGACGGGTTCGCCCAGGGCGGCGTGCGCGCGCCGGCGCGCCGGCCCGAAGGAGCCAACGATGGCCTTGCCGGCCTCGATGCCGATGCCCAGGGCCAGCGGCTGCACGAGGCCGTCATCGCGTTCCAGGGCCGGGGCGGCGAGCAGCGCGCGGGTGGTCTGCAGGAGTTCGCAGGCGGCGTCCATGGCCTGCCGGGGATGGGAGGCGCAGGGCGAGAAGGCGTTCCAGACGGCGAGGATGGAGTCGGCGGCGACGCGCTCGACGACGCCGCCGTGACGCTCGACGACCTCCACGGCCAGCGTGCTGAAGGCGTGCAGCAGGGTGATCGTCTCCTGCGCCGGTCGGTGCGCGGCGAAGGCGGAGAAGTTGCGGATGTCCGCCACGAGCACGCTCACTTCGCGCTCCTCGACCTGCACCTGGCCGGTGGGCTCGGTGGCCGCCAGGCGCTGCGCCACCGGCTGCGGCAGGTAGGCGCCCAGGTGCGCCGAGAGGCGTTCGCGCTGCAGCAGCGTGAGCGCGTGCTCGGCCACCGCGAGCGTGGTGGCCGCCAACAGCATGAAGAGCGCCGGCAGCGCCCAGGGCAGCCAGAGTTCGTGCGCGAGCAGCGTCCACTGCGCCCCGCCACAGAGCGCGAGCGCGCCCAGCACGCCGGCCACCGGCAGACGCCGCAGCGCGCGCCCGCCGACGGCCACCACCAGCAGCAGCGCAGCAGTGCCGGCAGCGATGGCTGCGGCCTGCAGCAGCGGCGCCGCCTGCGGCGTGTAGGGCAGGCGGCGGTCGAGCAGGCCAGTCAGCAGTTGCACGTGGACCTCGACGCCCGAGGCCACGGCCGCTTGCGGCGTGGCGACGACGTCGCCGGCACCGAAGGCGGTGGCGCCGATGACAGCGATGGCCCCGCGCAGCAGGGCGAGATCGGCGTCGCCGCGCAGGACGCGCGCCGCCGGGATCGAGGCGACGGCGCGGCGGTCCACCCGGTAGGGGACGCGCACGTCGCCCTGCGCGTCCAGCGGCACGACGAGCCCGGGAAGGGAAGCGCTGCTGAGCCAGGCGGGCGGCGTGAACCCGATCACCGGTGCGGCCGAGGCACCGGCGCTGTGCCACACCCAATCGGGGTTGGCGTCGGTCGGGCCGGTGGCCGGGCCGGCGGCTTCGGGCTGCACCAGACGCCAGATCGCCGCCAGGGCGAGGCTCGGGTAGGCGCGACCCTCGTGGCAGATCAGCGCCGGCAGCTTGCGCACGACGCCGTCGCGCTCGATGCGCGGCGTCATGTGGCCGACGGCGGGCTGCGCAGCCAGGAGCGCAGGCGCGCTGCCGTAGGCGCCATAGCCTGCCGGTGCGAACGCCGGGCAGCCGAGGGCGGCGAGGCTGCCGGCCAGCTCGCCGGTGCGCGGCGTGACGGCCTCGTCGAGCGAGAAAACCTGCCCGAGCACGGCCGGGCCCAGGCGCAGAGCATCGGCGAGACGATCGTCGCCGTCCTGCGCATCGGCAAAGCCGATGTCGAAGACGCGCAGCGCGGCGCCGGCCTCTGCGATGCGGCCGGCGAGCGCGGCGGTCGTCGCGCGCGGCCAGGGCCAGGGGCCGATCTCGCGCAAGCTGGCCTCGTCGATGTCGACGACGACGACGCGACGCTCAGGCTGGGTGCTGCCGCCCAGCCGCCAGGCAAGGTCGCCGGCGGATTCCTCGACGCCGGAAAGCATCGACGGCGCCAGGAACTGCACCGCCGCGGCGACCGCCAGCGCCAGGGCCAGGGCTGCGGCACGCAGCGACCAGGTCCGGCGGGGCGGATGCATGGGGCGGCGCTCGGAGGGCTGGGAGCGGGTAAGGATGAAGGCAGAGGAAAGCGTGTGGCGATCAGTAGCCGCCCTCAGCTCCCCAAAGGGTGCGACCCTTGAAAAGGCCGCCGGCGGCGCTGCGCTCGAAGAGATAGCCGGCTTCGCGTCCATCGACGGCGATGGCGCCGGCAACGACTTGCTCGGCGTCGCGCACGGCGAAGCTGCCGTTGCTGTTGACCTGGCCGGCAGCGCGCAGCACGGCGGCGCCACCGGACGGCGACGAGAGCTCGAGGCCGGTGGCGAAGGTCCGGCGCGCGAAATCGATGCGCAGGGTGTGGCCGTCGATGCGCGCACCCTCCACCAAGCCGCCGCGCTCGAAGGAGGCGCTGCCGCGCGTCAGGCGGAAGTCGACGGTGGCGGAGAGATCGTTCGGGAAGAGGCCGCCAGGGCGCGTCTGGTCGGCCCGGTAGAGGTAGAGGCCGAGCTGGGAATCGCCGATGCCGGTGTAGTGGCGGCCCTGCATCGCCAGGGATTCGGGCACGCCGACGCGATCGACCGGGTCGGCCACCGTACCCCAGCGGCCCCAGACCATCTGCGCGGAAAGGTCGGACGGACGATTGGGGTCGGGGTCGGAGAGGGCGACCTTGGCGATCGTCAGCAAGTCTGCCGCGGCGCGGTCGTTCACGGCATAGGTGAGCGGCTCACCCTGGGCACGGGCGTGTGCGCCCTCGTCGGCCTTGCCCGGCGAGGCCGCAAGCAAGGTGTTGGCCGCCGGCACGAGGCGCGTGCGGCCCTCGCCGGGGCGTACTTCGGCGACGAGGTGCCCCATGCCGGCGGAGAGGACCTGCACGGCGTCGCCCGCACACGGGCCCAGCGCCCCGGCCAGGCACTCGCCGCTGAGCGGACTGACGACGATCGCACCGTCGGCAACCGTGGCCTGGACACCGCGGTCATCGCTGCGCACGATGAAGTCCGTGCCGCGCACGCCGATGGCGGCGATCGGGGTGTTCAGGCGAAAGCGCGACTTGTCGACTTCGGTGGCGGCACCGGAAATGGAGCGCGTGGCGCCCTGCTCGAGGCGCAGACGGACCTCGTTGACCGCGGGGTTGCGCGCGTCGTAGTGGTAGGACTGCACCTGCAGCACGCTCTGCGGGCGCACGCTCACGACGCCGTTGTCGATGAAACGCACGTGGACGTGGCCGTTGCTGCCGGTCTGCACGCGGTCGCCGACGACGATGGGAGCGCCGCGGCGCAGCGTCTCGCTGCGGCCATCGCGGCGCAGGACCTGGGCGTCGCCGATGACCAGGCTCACCTGGCCCACCGCCGTTTCCGAGGTGGGCAGCATCGCCGCCGGGGCCAGCGCCACGCGGGCGTCGCCCGCAACGGAGGCGGCTGCGGTGACCGCAACACCTGCGTCCGCAAGGGCCAGCCCGCTGGCGGCCATCAGCCCGGCGAGAACCGGGGCGAGGGCGAGGTGGCGCGGGGAGCGCCGCAGCTTGAGACTCGACATGGAAACCTCCACTGGCCGACTGTGCGGCGGGCGCGGCTCGGCAGCCCGCAAGACGGCATCAAGGACAATCGATCATCGACGCTGGCGCGGCCGGGCGATGTGTCCTGCATCACATCGGGCGCCTTTTCGTCGACGTACAACCGCCCCCCGATGCCGATCCTGATCCCGATCCTGCAGGGCCTGCGCCTCTTCGACCACCTGCCGCAGGAGAAGCTCGCCGAACTGGCGGCCACGATGTCCGAACGGCGGGTCGAGCGGCGTCAGGTCGTGATCACCCGCGGGCAGACCGATGCGGGTCTGGGCTTTCTCATCGAGGGACGCCTGCAGGCCGTCAATTTTACGCTCGACGGACGCGAGGTCGGGCTCGAGTTCATCGGCGACGGCGACTTCTTCGGGGAGCTTTCGGTGATCGACGGGCATCCTGCGCCCGAATACATCATCGCGGTGGCGCCGTCGCGCCTGACCTTCCTCGACCGCGAGCACGCGCGCGAGCTGATGTTCGCCAGCCCGCGCAGCGCCGAAGCCGTGGCCACGCGGCTGGCCGAGCGCATGCGCCGGGTGGCCAGCCATCGCGCGGTGCTGGCGCTGCCCAGTTCCTTCCAGCGCGTGTGCGCCCAGCTCGCGCTGCTGGCGCAACAAGGCGTGGACGGCCGCCGCGTGATCGTGATGCCGCCGACGCACCAGGAGATCGCGATCATGGTCAACACCAGTCGCGAGACGGTGACGCGCACGCTGCAGTTCCTGCTCGGGCAGAAGGTGGTGATCCGCGCAGGCAACGAACTGGTGGTGCAGCAGCCGGACACCCTGCAGGACGCCGCTGACGGGAAGGTGGTGCCGAGCAAGGGCTGACCCCCACCGGGCTTGCTCCACCTATCGCCAAAACTCAGGCACCACCCGCGCCAGCGCCGCGCGCACCGCGTCGTCTGTAGGTGCCGGGGCCGGCTGGCGCGCCAGCTCGAGCAACTCGTCGATCGACCCGCTCTCGTTGGTGAGCCGCGCGATGCGCAGGCGCTCGAAGGCGGTGGGCAGCGTCGCGTCGGCGTCGGCCAGCAGTTCCTCGTAGAGCTTCTCGCCCGGGCGCAGGCCGGTGAAGACGATGGGGATCTCCTGCAGCGTGTGGCCGGCCATGCGGATGAGGTCGCGGGCGAGGTCGGCGATCTTCACCGGCTGGCCCATGTCGAGCACCAGCACCTGGCCGCTTTCCCCGCTCGCCGCGGCCTGCAGCACCAGGCGCGCGGCCTCGGGGATGGTCATGAAGTAGCGGATGATCTCCGGGTGCGTGACGGTGACGGGCCCGCCGCGCGCGATCTGCGCCTTGAACTTGGGGATCACGCTGCCGCTGGAACCCAGCACGTTGCCGAAGCGCACCGCCATGAAGCGCGTGCCGGCAAAGCGCGGCACGAGCGCGGAGAGCGCCATCTCGGCGGCGCGCTTGCTGGCACCCATCACATTGGTCGGGTTGACGGCCTTGTCGGTGCTGATGAGCACGAAGCGTGCGGCGCCGGATTCGGCGGCGGCGACCGCGGCGTTCCAGGTGCCCAGGGTGTTGTTGCGTAGCGCGGCGAAGGCGTTGTGGTCCTCCATCAGCGGCACGTGCTTGTAGGCGGCGGCGTGCAGCACGAGCTGCGGGCGCCAGCGAATGAAGATCTGGCGCATCTGCGCCAGGTCGCGCACGTCGCCGATCAGGCGCACGAGCTCGACCCCGGGGTGGCTCGCCGAGAGCTCCTGCTCGATCGTGTAGAGATTGAACTCGCTCAATTCGACCAGCACCAGACGAGCAGGCGCGTAGCGCACGAGCTGGCGGCAGAGCTCGCTGCCGATGCTGCCGCCGGCGCCGGTGACGAGCACCGTGGCGCCGCACAGGATCTCGCCGATGCCGGCTTCGTCGAGCTGCACCGGCGCGCGGCCGAGCAGGTCCTCGGGCTCGATGCGGCGCAGGCGCTCGAGGCTGCGCCCTTCGCGCAGCTCCTCGATCGTCGGCACGGTGAGCACCGGCAGGCCGGTGTCGGTGGCCAGCTCGAGCGCGCGGCGACGCTGCTCGGCCGCCGCCGAGGGCAGCGCGACGATCACATGCGTGGCCCTGGCGCGCAGGGCCGGGTCCGCAACCGCGGAGAGCGGGCCCAGCACCCGAACGTCGCCGATGCGCGCGCCCTGCTTGGCCGGATCGTCATCGAGCAGGCCAAGCACCGTCCATCCCTGTTCGTGGATGCCGGCCAGCATCATGCGCGCCGCCGCCCCCGCGCCCATCACGATCGCGCGGCGCGCCGCTTTGAGCTCGCCGGCCGTGTGCACGCGCACCTGCTCCCACAGCATGCGGTAGACGATGCGCGCAAGGACCAGGCCCATCAGCGTGACGATGGGATGCAGCGCCAGCACCGCACGCGGCACCGCACGCAGGCCCAGGCCCATCACCATTGCCGCCGCGAGCGTGCCGACGACGAGGCAGGCGATGGTCAGGCGCCGCACCTCGGCAAAGCCGGCGAAGCGCCACAGGCTCCTGGGCAGGCGCAGCGCACCGAGCGCGATCAGATAGAGCAGCACGATCCCGGCGAGCACCGCGCTGTCGTAGTCCGGGCGCGCGCTCAGCCAGCGCTCGAAGCCCAGGCGAAACAGATAGGTGACGTTCCAGGCGAGCACGACGACGATCGCGTCGAGCAGCAGCGACAGCAGCACGCGGTGCGGCCGCAGGCGCGCGAGCCAGGCGTCCAGCCGGTGCCAGATCGTGGTCGATGCCGTGGCCGTCATGCGTCGTGTCTCTTGTCGTGTCTCTTGCCCAGGCCGAGCAGCACCCCCAGCGTGCGCGCGATGACGCAAAGGTCGCTCCAGAGCGTCGCGTGCTCGGCGTAATCGACGGCTGTTGCAAGCTTGATCGGCAGGATGTGCTGGATGTATTCGCGCTCGGGATCGGCAGCAGCAGCCAAGCGCGCCGCTTCGTCGAGGTTTTCGAGCGACGAGAGATCGGTGATGCCCGGCCGCACGGCAAGCGCCCGCTCGCGCAGCGCCGGCGGGTAATGCTGCACGTAGCCCGGCACTTCGGGGCGCGGGCCGACCAGGCTCATGTCGCCGCGCAGCACGTCGATGAGCTGCGGCAGCTCGTCGAGCCGCGTGCGCCGCAGCCAGCGGCCGCTTCGCGTGATACGCGCGTCGGCGCCGACGGTGAGCGGCGGGCCGAGCGCCGGTGCGTCGCTCACCATCGTGCGGAACTTGTGGATGCGAAACGGCCGCCCGAAGCGGCCGACGCGCTCCTGGCGGAAGAACACCGGCCCGGGCGAATCGAGCCGGATGATGAGCGCCAGCAGCAGCAGCAAGGGTGAGAGCAGCACGAGGGCCAGCGCCGCGCCGAGCAGGTCGAAGGCGCGCTTGGGCATGTCGGGGCGCACGGGAGACGGATCAGCCCGCCGGCGGATCGACGCCGTCGAAGACCTGCGCGAGCGGCACGCTGCAGCCGAGGCTCGCCACCTCCAGCTCCGGAGCATCGCTCATGTCGTGCAGCACCCAGAGGTTCTCGTCGTTGCGACGAAAGCCTTCGACGCTGCGCGCGTCGGGGTCGACGAGGATGTACTCGCGCAGCGAGGGCAGGCGGCGGTAGGCAGCGAACTTGAGGCCACGATCGAAGGCCTGCGTCGACGGCGAGAGCACTTCGACGACGAGCGTCGGCGCGCGGAAGATCATTTCGGTGGCGAGGTCGGCCTTGTCGCAGGTGACCATCAGGTCGGGATAGAAGACGGCGTCGTCCTCGATCTGCAGCTTCATGCCTTCGGAGAAGACCTGGCAGGGTGAACCTTCGAGCTGCTGCATCAGACGATGCGCGAGGTTCAGGACGACTCGGCCATGTGCTCGACGCGCGCCCACCATGGCAAATATCTCGCCGCGATAGAACTCGTTCTTCTCCGGTTGCTGGTTCTCCCAGGCCAGATAGTCCGCCAAGTTCATCCGCTGCTGCGCCAGGGCCATGGTCGTCACCTCCGGTGGCGGCATTGTGCCGTTCAGCCGCTCAGCCCCTCAGCACCGCCCGCACCGCGTCGACGACGCGCTCGACGTCGGCGTCGCTCATGCGCGTGTAGATCGGCAGGCTGACGAGGCGCTCGTAAGCGCGCTGGCTGTGCGGGAACTGCTCGGGCCGCAGGCCGTAGCGCTCGCGCCAGTAGGGGTGCAGGTGCAGCGGGATGTAGTGCACGCTGCAGCCGATGCCGCGCTCGAAGAGGGCCTCGATGAAGCGGTCGCGCGCGATGCCGGCGTCGTCCGCCAGGCGGATCGCGTACAGATGCCAGGCGTGCAGGTCACCCGCCGCGGGCTGAGGCGGCAGCACGATGGGCAGGCCGGCGAAACCGGCGTCGTAGCGCGCGGCGATCTCGGCGCGGCGCTGCTGGAAGGCGCGCACGCGCTGCAGCTGGTGGATGCCCAGCGCCGCGGCGATGTCGGTCAGGTTGTACTTGAAGCCCGGCGCAACGATCTCGTAGGCCCAGCTGGGCACCTTGGCGGTGAAGCGGTCGAAGGCGTCGCGGCTGATGCCGTGCAGGCGCATCACGCGCGCGCGCTCGGCCAGCCGGGCATCGCGCGTGACCAGCATGCCGCCCTCGCCGGTCGTCATGGTCTTGTTGGCGTAGAAGCTGAAGACGGTGGCGTCCGAATCGAAGGTCCCGACGAGCCGCCCGCCATGCGTGCTCGGCAGCGCGTGCGCGGCATCCTCGACGACGGCCAGACCATGCGCCCGCGCCAGCCGCAGCACGGCGGGCATGTCCACCGCAAGGCCGCCGTAGTGCACCGGGATGATCGCCTTGCTGCGCGGCCCGATCGCCGCCTCGAGCTGCTCCAGATCCAGGCACAGCGTCGCCGGGTCGATGTCGATCAGCCTGACGTCGGCCCCCAGGTAGCGCACGACTTCGGCGGTCGCGGTGAAGGTGTGCGTGGTCGTGATGACCTCGTCGCCGGGGCCGATGCCCAGCCCCTCGAGCGCCAGGTGCAGCCCGGCGGTGGCCGAGTTGACGGCAATCGCCTGCAGCGCCGGGTCGCCGAGGAAGGCGCCGAAATCCGCCTCGAAGCGCCGCGCCTTGGGGCCGGTGGTGATCCAGCCCGAGCGCAGCGTGTCGACGACCTCGGCGATCTCGGCGTCGCCGATCTCGGGCAGGGCGAAGGGGAGGAAGGGGGGGGTCATCGCTTGTGATGCCCGGATCTTATGCCCCGCAGCCGTCCACGGCGGCCGGAGCACGTGCCATTGACCGCCATGCCTTTCGATGGACCTACGCCTTGTCGATCCTCACCAGCACATGCGTGCGCAGCAGCGGCAGGGCGTTCAGCACCGGCAGCAGGCACGGGTGCAGGCGTGCGGTGGCGCGGGCCAGCGGCGGGGCGAGCGTGACGCGGCGGGCGTCCAGGCGGCCTTGCGGGAAGAGCTGGCGCAGGCGCGCGAGCGGCACGCCGCGCACGTCGGGGTTGCGCGGGTTGTCGACGGTGAAGTCGTACCAGAGGATGGCGCCGCCGGGCGCAAGCCAACGCCACATCGCGTCGGCCAGGCGCTGCTGGAAGGCGTCGTCGAGCAGCGAGGAGAAGACGGTGGCCTGCAGCACGAGGTGCTGGCTGCCCGGCGCGATGTCGGCCTGCGTCGCGTCGCCTTCGATCAGGCGCAGCGCCGCGGGCAGGCGCGCGCGTGCCTGCCGCGCGCGCTCGGGCAGCAGCTCGATGCCCTGCAGGTGCTGCGGCGCGAAGCCCAGTTGCAAGAGTTCGAGCAGGTTGCCGCCGCTGCCGCAGCCGACTTCGGTCAGGCGCAGGTTTTCCACCGAGCGGATGCCCGCGCGCGCCAGCAGCATCCGCAGCGCGCGCTGGCGTTCCTGCAGTGCGTGCTGGACTTCAGGGCGCAGCGGGTCGTAGCGCGCATCGGCCGCACGGCGGCGGGCGTAGCGCGCGGCGACGGCCTCGGGTTCGTCGTTCACTCCCATCGGCAAGGCGCCCTCACCGCGTCAGCCGCGTGCTCCCTTCGCCCTGGCCGAAACGCCCGCGCCAAGCGTCCCAGATGCCGCGCGCGAAACCAAGACCGTAGGAAAAATGCATGCAGGCGTAAGCCCAGCCGATGGCCAGCCATTGACCCGGCTCCCGCCAGGGCGGCGCCAGCCGCGCCGCGCTGCCCAGCGCCATGCCGGCGTAGACCGCGATCAACGCCGCCAGCACGCTCCACGCGGGGCGCCAGGCCAACCCCCATGCCGCAAGCAAGGCGGCCAGCGCGATGAAGCCAAAAGGCATCAGGTGGCGCGCCGAGGCCGGCAGACGGTGCTTGCGGATCACGGCAACCTTCCAGTAGCCGTATTGCCAGAACTGCCTCGCCAGCGCGGTGAAGGAGGCGCGCGGTGTGTACCAGCTCCTGATCGTCGGGCTCTGCCAGACCCGGCCGCCGCTGCGGCGGATGCGCAGATTGAGTTCGTCGTCCTGGTTGCGGACGAGTGCTTCGTCGAAGCCGCCCAGGCGCAGCAGCTCGGCGCGTCGCCAGGCGCCGAGGTAAACGGTATCGACTTCGCCCTCGAACTCGACGCGACGCGAGGCTGCGCCGCCCGAGCCGAAGCCGCTGGCGAAGGCGCGCGCGATCGCACGGCCGATCGCACGCGCGCGCCCGGCGCTGGCCTGCGGCATCCAGGGCCCGCCGACGCAGGTGGCTCCGGTGGCGGCGAGCACCCGCACGCACTGGCGCACGTAGTCCTCGGCGTAGACGGTGTGCACGTCCATGCGCACGATGACCTCGCCCTCTGCCCGTGCGACTGCGCGGTTCAACCCGGTGGAGACGATGCGCCCCGGGTTGTCGATGACGAGCAGCCGCCGGTCCGCGGCCGCGCGCTCGGAGAGGCGCTCCCGCGTGCCGTCGTCGCTCGCGCCGTCGGCCACGACGAGCTGCAGCGTGTCGCCGGGTTCCAACTGCTGCGCGAACACCGAATCCAGGAAGCCATCGACGTACGCCCGCTCGTTGCGACACGGCACGATGATGCTGATGCAGGTCATCGCCACCGCTCCAGCAGCTCGCGATAGAGCGCATCCATGCGGTCCATCTGCGCGGTGCGGCTGCCGTCGCGGCGGATGCGTTCGAGCTGTGCCGCGGCAATGCGCGCTGCACGCGCCGGATCCGTCGCCAGCGTCTCGAGCCTCGCTGCAAGGTTCGAGGTGAGCGCATCGGCATCATCGCCGGCTGCGATCTGCAACGGATCGGCGTCGAGCCAGCGGCGGTTGGCCGGCAGGTCGCTGGCGATGACCGGCAGCCCGCAGGCCATGCTCTCGAGCACCGAGACCGAGGTGGCATCGCTTTGCGGAACCGACACGCTGACGTGGCTGCGCTGCATGACCGCGATCATCGCCGCATCATCGACGCGGCCGTGGAAGTGCGTGCAAGCCGCAAGGCCCAGCGCGTCGACGAGGGCGCGGAGCTGCGCCTGGCCGCTGCCGCCGCCGAGCAGATGCAGCGCCACCGGCCGCCCCCGGGCCAGCGCCGCGACCGCGCGCACGATGACGTCGATGCGATAGTTGGGTTCCCAGCTGCGCAGGCTCACGACTCTGAACGGTGCTGCCGGCGGCGGCTGCGGGGCCGGAACGAAGCGGTCGAGCTCGACACCCCAGTGCAGCAGCTCGCGCGGTACGCGCGGCGCCATCGCGGCGCTGATCGAAAGCAGCTCCTCCGCGTCGCCGGTCACGAGGTCGGCCCGGCGCAGGGTCCAGCGCGTGAGCGCGCGCAGCAAGGAACTCTGCTGCGGCGTCACGAGCAGGTCGCTGCCCCAGGCGGTCATCACTCGCGGTCGATTCGCCTGCGACGCGGCGAGGAAACCGTAGGAAGTCACGTAGTGCGCGTGCACGATGTCGGGCGCAAGCGCGGCAACGGCGCGCGCGGCCTCGCCGCGCCGCCACAGCCAGTCGCTCGAGCGACGCACCGGTGCAAGCACGCGCTGATCGACCCCGTCGATCGGCGCCGGCCGCGCGGTGACGAGTGAGACGCGCCAGTTCCGCGCCAGCATCTCGCCCGCCCAGCGACGCACGTGCGGGCTGGTCGCGTCGCCGAGCAGGGCCAGGTGAGGCTCAGCCATCGGCGCGCGTCTTCGTCCCCGGCGCAAGCGTGTCAAGGTCCACCGCAGCCCAGGCGTCGTAGGCACCCCGCGCCTCGGGATGCGCGTCGAGCCAGGGCCGGTCCAGCTCGCGCGTGTCGCCTACCACCCGCGCCGGCTGGCCAGCGACGACGGCGAAATCCGGCACTTCGCCGGCGACGTAGCTGTAGGCCTTGACGAGCACGCCGCGGCCGATGCGGCTGCCGGCCATCACGACCGAGTGCGGCCCGATGAAGCTGTAGGCGCCGATCGAGGTAGTCGCGCGCATGAAGCCCGGCGGGTCGCTGCTGCCCCAGTAATCCCGACCGGCCAGGCGCAGCGCCTGATGGCTGCTGTGCGTGAGCAGCGCGCAGTGCGTCGTGACCTGCACGCCCTCGTCGATGCGCAGTCCGCCGGAGGCATCGATCAGGTTGAAATGGCCGATGAAGACGTGATCGCCGATCTCGAGGCGGTCGGGCGATTCGATGCGCGTGGCGCTGCTGATGCGCGTGTGCGGCAGCCAGGTGCCGTCGCTGCGGCGCCAGCCATAGAGCATGCGCGGACCGAACAGGGCACGCCAGCGGCCTTGCAGCCATTCGCGCATCAGCGCCGCCCTCCCCCACCCAGCCGCGATGCCAGCGATGCTACGCTGCGCAAGTCCATGTGCAAGTCGGGGCTCGGCCGCCACAGGGTGGCGAGCGGCAAGCCAGCCTCGCGCGCGAAGCGCCAGGCGAGCACGGCGACGCTTACGGCATAGGCGAGGCTTGCGGCCAGCGCGGCGCCCGCACTGCCCAGGCGCGGCACCAGCAGCAGCGCGAGCCCCGCGTTGAGCAGCAGCGAGAGCATCGCCACCTGCCCCGGCACCTGCGGTCGCCCGAGCTGATTGGTGAACCAGGCGGAGAGCGAGCCGGCCGCACCGAAGAGCAGCACGCCCGGCAGCAGCAGCGCCAGCGGCAACAGGCTGCCCGCGTAAGCCGGCCCGAGCACGCGCGGCACCAGCAGCCAGGCTGCAAGCCAGAGCAGCGGCGCGGTCGGGATCAGCGCCGCGATGCCAAGCTGCATCACGCGCAGCGTGAGCGCCGCCGCCGCGTCGCGCTCGGGCCGGCCGATGCGCCCGTACGCGGCTTGCGTGAGCGAACCCGAAACGAACCACAGCAGTTCGGCAACGACGATGGCGATCGAATAGACGCCGGTGGCCGAGAGGCCCAGCATCCGCTCGACGATGAAGAGGCCGACCCGGTAGTTCAGCAGCGCAACGAGATTGGTGATGCCGATCGTGGCGACGAAGCCCGTGTGGCCGCGCAATGCCGCAAGATCCGGAGCAGCAAGCCTCCCATTCCGCCACAGCCAGATCAGAAGACCCGCGGCAACGACCGACTTGGCGAGCACCCAGGCGAGCAGCACCGCAGCCAGTTGCACGCGCTGCAGCAGCGCGACCGTGACGATCAGAAGGAGCGCGAGCATCGGCGGCGCCAGAGACAGCCGCGCCATCGGCAGCATGCGCCCCGCGCCCAGCCACAGGCCCTGCAGGTTGGGCGTCTGCAGCAGCAGGGGCGCTGCCAACGCCAGCAGCCAAAGCCAGTGGTAGGCCGGTGGTCCCCAGCGCGACAGGGCCAGCAATGCCAGCCCTGCGAGCACGCCCAGCAGTGCCGCCGCCAGCACCACCGCGGCCGCAAGCGCCTGCGGCCAGGATTCGCTGCGCGACACCTGCCGCGCCAACACCATGCCCAGGCCCGAGCACAGCGCCAGCAGCACGCCCTCGACGCTCGTGAAGAGCGCGAACGCGCCCTGGGCCTCGGTGCCGATGCGCGCGACGATCGCGGTGATCGCCAGCATCAGTGCCACGCCGAGCACCCGCGTCGCCAGGTTGACGAGCGTGCCGCGGGCAACGCTGTCCATCGATGGCCCGGAAGCGTTCAGTGGATCAAGCCTGCGCGCCGCAGGCGGAAATCCATTCGCGATCGGGCTCCGTTGCCGGTGCGCTCGGGAGGGTTCGGCGCAGCTCCACGCTGGACAAGGCGCAGCGGGCGAGCTGCAGTGATCGGCCATGCGGTCATCGGGCAACGCCGGCGAAACGTCGAATTGTAAGCGGCCACTCCGGGTCGACACCTAGAATTCGACCGACTTCAAGGCCCTGACGATGAGCAATCCCCCGCCCTCGATGACGCCCGCCGCGAGCGGCGTCTCTGCTCCACCCGACGACAACCAGCTCATCGCCGAGCGGCGCGCGAAGCTGGCGGCGATCCGGCGCGCGGGGGTCGCGTTCCCGAACGACTTTCGGCCCACGCACAAGGCGGCCGACCTGCATCACCGCCACGCGCAGGTGAGCGGCGAGGAACTCGAGGCGCAAGCGGTCCACGTCGCCGTCGCCGGGCGGCTGATGCTCAAGCGCGTGATGGGCCGTGCCTGCTTCGGCACGCTGCAGGACGGCTCGGGCCGCATCCAGCTCTACGTCACGCTCGACAACGTCGGTGCCGAGCAGCTCGACGCCTTCAAGCACTGGGATCTGGGCGACATCCTCGCCTGCGAGGGCACGCTCTTTCGCACCAAGACCGGCGAGCTCTCGGTCAAGGCGTCGCTCGTGCGGCTGCTGACCAAGAGCCTGCGGCCGCTGCCGGACAAGTTCCACGGCATGACCGACCAGGAGCAGAAGTACCGCCAGCGTTACGTCGACCTGATGACCGACGAGGCGGCGCGTGCGCGCTTCGTCGCGCGCAGCAAGACGGTGGCCTCGATCCGCAACTTCATGGTCGAGCACGGCTTCCTCGAGGTCGAGACGCCGATGCTGCACCCGATCCCCGGCGGTGCCAACGCCAAGCCCTTTGTTACTCACCACAATGCACTGGATCAAGAAATGTTCCTGCGCATTGCGCCAGAGTTGTACTTGAAGCGGCTGCTCGTCGGCGGC
>Ga0116144_10001228_pt1 | contig 31454 bp, 21 predicted proteins | sample AD_UKC035_MetaG_FD_89746 | JGI IMG/M metagenome (GOLD analysis project Ga0116144, IMG submission 89746) | Active sludge microbial communities of municipal wastewater-treating anaerobic digesters from USA - AD_UKC035_MetaG | ecosystem: Engineered > Bioreactor > Anaerobic > Digestate | place: USA...
AGGGGTTATGATTTTTCGCTTTTACTTTCTTTATCCCGGGTGTTTCCGTGGTTTACTGACGGAGGACCGTCCTCCGCAAAAAACGCCGAGGACCGACCTCCATCAAATTCTTTTTGCGTATGGACGCCGCTACAAAAGACCTTCTACGAAGCACTCCCCTTTTTGTCACCCTGAGATGTATCTACTCAGGGTCTTAGTTTGAAATCCTGAAACAAGCTTGCCCTGATATGTATCTGTTTATCCTGGAAGGATTCAGGGTTCAGAATGACAGAAACAAGTATTAGCTAAATATTTATTTCTGGCCTACCTGCCTTACTTTGATAAACCTGCCTTTTTCAACCGACTCTTTAGCCGCAAGGCATGCGTATACGCTCTGGATGCCGTCCTGTACGGAGGCTATAGATTTTCCCTTTCCCCTGACAATGTTTATGAAATTCCTCGCAAGCAGAGAATCTCCTCCGAAATGGCTTGCCACCGAACCTGCCTCCACCGTATCTGAAAAAGGTTTGTGGTGCCTGACATATTTCATTTTATTTTCATACCAGTCAAATTTCAGTGTGCCGAGATATCCGCTCACTGTGGAACCCCTCGCCGCGGCGTCTCTCCTTGAGAAAAAAACCTGTGTGTAAATACCGTGGGCTCCCGACGCAAACTCCACCACCGCGCTTGAAGCATCTTCGTTGGTGCCTTTTTCAAGGGACCCGCAGTCAACACTGTAGACGCAGGGATGGTCTTTGGTATGGTAGCCGGAACCGTTCAATTCCCTGTTCACCGGACTCTCAAGACATGTATCAGCTTCACTGCAATCCGAACACCTCAGACCGCTCTTTTTCTTCCCGCCGAATACCTGCATAAAGGTTGCCATTGCTCCTACCCTGACTATGGAAGAACCCATCAGGTAAGACATGTAGTCAAAATCATGCGTAGCCTTCTGCAGAAAAAGACCCTGGGTTATCTTGTAGTTGCGGTACTCGTGCTCCCAGTAAACGGTCCCGTATGGAACGTAATTCCAGGACATTATATGGACAGGCTTTCCCACTGCCCCGCTTTCTATCTTTTCTTTTGCAAACCGGCACATGGGCGTGGCCCTCAAACCGAAACCCACGACAACCTCACACCTTGATTTTTCAAACGCCCTTTCGAGCTCAACCGCCTGTTTCATGTTTATAGCAACAGGCTTTTCAAGAAACAGGGGAATATCGCATTTTGCCGCCTTGACAGCATAAGGCGCATGAAGATTGCACCTGGTACCTATGGCAAGCGCATCGAGTTTCGCCTTGCTTACCATTTCTTCAAACGTTTTATAAAAAACAACGTCTTTCCTATCCTGTTCTGCAAGCCTTGAACGCGCCCCTTCTTCATCGGGGTCAACTATGCCTGCAACACGTATTTCCGGAACAATCTTTGCCAGCTGATGGTTGATTACCCCGCTTATCCTTCGCCCGAATCCTGCAACGCCTATTCTCATTTTTGTTCTCCAGCCTATAATGCAAACAGTTTATTTCTTGTCTTCAATACCAAGAAGTTTCGCCATCGTTCCGTAAAGAACCTTGTGGCGCAGTTCGTCAGAAAGGTTAAGTTCTTTAAAAAGCCTGAGATAATCGTTAAGCGTATCTTCTATAAGCTCTATGCTCACATCTGAACCGAAAACTATTTTTTCCCACGCGTGCTGTTTATGGGGACTGTACAATCCTTCCTCTTTCCACCAAAGGAGATTTCCTATGAACTCGGAAGATTTCTTCTTCAAAGTAGAGCCCGAAAGGTCGAAATAGAGATTCGGGTCCCAGCGGGCGGACATTGAAGCTTCTTCATACCAGGGATTTCCCAGGTGCGCCCCTATGATAACAAGGTCCGGAAACGCCCTCGATATGGTGTCAAGGTATATGGGGCGATGGCGGTTGTTGTCAGTGTCAAGGTAACGGCCCGCCTGGGGGTTCCTGTTGGAAACAATCCCCAGATGGAATATTCCCAGAAGCCTGTGTTCTTCCATCTTTCCGTAAATGCTGTAAAAATTCCTGTCGTCGTAATTCTTCGCGGGACGTATAAACTTGATGCCCCTGAAGCCCATCTTTACAAATTCTTCAACCATTGAAGCGTTGTCAACTCCAAGTTTAAGAAGTCCGAAACCCACAATAAGGTCGGGATACTTGTCCATTGCTTTCTTAGTAGCTTCATTATTCCCGAAACAAATTATTTTCTTTATGTTCAGCCTGGCGCATTCGTCTGCAAGCTTCTTCCAGTCTTCCGGCTTGGCGCTTATATGGTGATGCACATCTATAATCATTGTTACACCCTCCTGTTTTTAAGCCCTTATTATAACATTTATTCCCTTATTTTAAAAGTTGAGAGTTTCCATGCCCGGCGATTATATAAATCTCGGCATACCCGCATCCGCATTTTTTCCCCCAATCCATATTTCTTTCCCTGACATAATGGGGGACCTTCCGGGAAACATGCATGTCCACCAGTTCCATCTTCCTGTCCGCGTATCCCGATATGTCCACAAAGACATCCCAAAGGTTGTTTGTTGCGCCCGTATTCCAGCACCCTTCCTGCCATAGAAGAAGCCCTCCACTGTAGCCATCAGAGACAGCATCTTCGTAGCTCTTTGCAGCAAGAAGGGCCGTCGCAAGATGTTCAATCTGTTCGTTGTCCACGCCATGCGTAACAATCCACTCGGGATTATTGCTGAGAATGATATCCTTCAATTCGTTTCTTGACTCCTGGTTTTCATGCGCGGTAAGAATGGACGGCACGTTTTCAGCAACCCCTTCAGGGATGCCGCATCCGTACCTCAATTCTTTCAGTTCCCCTTCCCTGCTGTTGTAGTTGCGCTGGGGATGGTCAAGGAAAACAGGACACGCGGCAACTTTCAACGCGGCGGCAACAGCTTCGGACTTGCGCAGCCTCATCATTTCAAGGGAACCCGGTTTTGCAACTCTTATGCTTCCGTCAAGAGGACACCTGGTCCAGACCCCTGACATATTGTTCGTAGTGATAACATAAATTATGCGGTAACCCTCATCGAAATATTTCAGGACCGTCCCTCCGGCAAAAACCTCTATATCTCCCGAGTGAGCCCCTATAAACATGATTGTTTTTATCATCTGCTGTTTCTCCTTCTTCAAGATAAAGGAATTACTCCTTTCCCTTTGGAAACTATGACATATACTTCAGCGGCGCCGCAGCCGGCAGCCTTTCCGTTCATCTCACTGACAACCCTGGGCGAAAAACCTGGTTTTCTCGGGAAAGGCACCTGGCATTCGTGGACGGATATAAGGTCTATCTTTTTCTCGATATATTCCGTTATATCCACGTAGATATCCCATTTAATATTGGTTGCGCCGAGATACCTGTGGCCTTCGACCCAAAAAAGCAATCCTCCCTTATAACCCGTGGAAACAGCCCTCCTGTAACTTTTGAGAACCAGCAGAGCGGTTCCCATATGTTCAATATCCCGCTGTACAAGCCCGTGAGTCAGAATCCACTCGGGGTCGTGTTTTAAAATCAGGTCTGCAAGAACGCCGCAGGCTCTGCCATCTTCATGAGCGGTTACTATCGTCGGCACATCGGCCGACACCCCTTCGGGCAGAGGGCTGCCGTATCTCAATTCCGCACAATCCCTTCCCCAGCACACGGTATTGTTTGTTCTTTCATCCCCGTTGTAGTGCCTCTGAGGATGGTCAAGATGTACGGGAACGGTTCCCAGGAGCGCCGCTCCCTTCGCGGCTTCCAACTTGCGCTGTCTCATCATTACAACCGTTCCGTGAGATTCTACCTTTACGCTCCCGTCGAGCTGGATTTTGCTCCATCCGCCCGACATGTTGTTTGTCGCCATCACATATACGACCCCATACCCTTTGTCCCTGTATTTCAAAAGGGTTCCGCCCACGTTCAGCTCTATGTCGTCGGCATGGGCGCCGACGGCCATAATGAATTTTTTCATGTGAAGTCTCCGGTGAAAATGGTTCTCTAAAAGATACCACAAAAATCACGCATGTTGCAAAAACAAATTATTGTATTAAGAAGAAGCTACGCCGGATATTAAAGACCTTCGAGTTTTTTTTGAGCCTGGGAGAAGACGCTTGAAGAGGGATATTTTTCTATTACGGTTCGATAAAAATCCCTTGCTTTTTCTTTATTTCCCATTTGCTCGTACGCTTCACCCGCAAGAAATAGAGCTGCGGGAAGGTACAGGTTTTCCCTGCCGTCGGCAATCTTTATGAAAATTTCCAGTTCATCTGCCGCTTTCTTATATTTCCTGTCCATCATATGCGCCCTGGCAAGAAGCACCGACCAGTTCCCACTGAGTTTCGCATCGGGCAGTTTTTCCGCCCAGAGCATAAGTTTCTCGTAAGCGGCAGAAGAATCTTTTATCCTGAGACAGGAAATAACAGACTGTGCAAAAGCGCCGGATTGCATCTCCCTGTTCTCTTGCGCCGACGCCTTTTCATATGTTTCGAGAGCTTTCTCATAATCCCCTTTCACCCTCCATATATCCCCCATTCCTGACAGCGCCTTTCTCCTTGATTCTTCGTCAAAAGATTTTGTTTCGAGAACTTTAAGGTACTGGGCTTCGGCTTTTTCGAGTTCTCCTGTTTCAACAAACAACGCCCCAAGTTTCAGGAAAATATCGGCTTCAGGCTTCCTGGAAAGAAGGCTCCGATAAACCTGCTCTGCCGCAGAGTTTTCGCCTCTCTCCTGGTAAAGAGCGGCAGAAGCAAGGCCCACCTTCTTCCTTTCTTCCCTGTTAAGGCTCCTTTTATCAAGTGCCTGGTAAACCTTGAGGGCATTATCCGCCAACCCGTAGCTCTCATATATGCCTGCAAGAGAAAAAAGCGCATCATTCTTAAGACTGTTCAGATTAAACCTGCCTAACTCCTCAAGATACTGCCGCCGTTCAAGAGGCATTATTTTTGCCATTGAGAAATCCTGACCGGCATAAACATTGAGGGTTATCTCGTCAGAATTTCCCTCTTTATCCCTTGCCTTCAGGGTCACAGGATATTTTCCTCCCAGGATATAAGTGTGGTAAACATCTTTCCCCGAGGCCTCCTGTCCGTCTCCGAAAGACCATATCCATTCCTTTATTCCTTCTTCGGGGAAAGAAATATCCCTGAACCTGAAAGTCAGCAGTTCCCATTCTTCCCTCTTCAGGTAGTTTGTATTTTCCCAACTGAAACCGGCACATATTTTTTTACCGTAAGATTCCGCCTTTTCCACGGAAGCTTTTGCAAGTGGGAGAAAAAAATTGCCCGGGATGACGTCAAATTTCTCTTTATTTTTCTGCTTCAAAGCCGCAACGGCTATTTCCTGCCAGGGCCTGCCTATGTGATAATAGATGAACTTATGCAAACCCTGCTTGAGAGATGCTTCTCCTGTACTTTCCGGCCTTACAAAAGGTTCCGCCCGGTGCCACCCTTCCCACGAAGCCACGGGATTGCCGTCCACCGTTATATAAGAGGGACCTGCCGAAGAGGTCGCAAAAGTCAGCTTTTCGGGCGCCGAAAGATAAAAAAAACCTTCATATATCCTCACCGTATCCTTCTCTCCCCCGAAGGGATTTGTTCCATCCCACACTTTTTCACGGAACCCCCTGCCTACGAGTTTTCCTTTCCTGCTTTTTTCAATAATATCCTTTACTCTGTCCCAGTCTCTTATGTCGTTCCCTTTCCTTTCATAGACTTCAAGCAAAAGCCCCCTTTGGGGTCTCCAGTTGTATCCGGGAGACTCTGCGCTGTCATTGCCCGAATAAAGAAAATACCTGCCCGCTTCCCCGGGGAAGGCAACCTGGTACCTGTTTTCTTTTCCAGCAGAAACAATAAAAACCGGTATTTCCCTGCCCGCCAAATCGGTTATTCTTATATCCGAACCGTCTTCCTTTGCCTTGCCGAAAAAATCAAGGAGAACTGCTTTTTCAACAGGCGATTTGTCTTCAGACTCCGGAACCGCGACTGTCAGCCTGTATTTCCATCCATCCTTCCATCCCTGCTGAGCAAAGCAGGAAACCGGAATCGTTAAAATGGATAAAAACAATGCCAGAATAAAATGTTTATATTGAAAATGCATTTACTTTTCCCGTATTTTCAGCCGCAGTTTTTAGCCTGCGTGCCCGCAACTGCACATCTTTAAGAACTCCCCGGCAGAGATATATCAACAGAATCAAACCAGACACTGCCGGGTTTCAGGTAAGAATAAAGCTTTATCCTGAACCATTCCACTTTGGGGTTTTTGAATATTACCTTGAAAGTGTAGTTCTTCATCTCTCTGTCCGGATGCACAAAGAGCTCGTTCCTCTCCAGCCTGCGCCTTCTTCCTCCGGCAATACCCCATCCTTCGACGAAAATTATAACCTCGGGAGCCGAGCTTTTGATTTTTGCGTCAAGCCGCAGTTCAGCAGGCGTTTTTATTTCATGCAGCAGGGAATAAACCCACACGCCTTCGCTCTCGGCAACCGCCTTGTCAAGATGGAATACCATCAGTTTTTCTGACTTGTCCCACAGTGTCCTTTCTCCCGTGAGTTTCCACCCGCAAGGAAAGCCGCTTCCCTGTGAAAAATCAGGATTCACTACAAGGCCTCCTTTTTCAACCTTCCCTTCGGCCGCTTCAACGGAAACAACCGCTTCATTGGAAACAAGGTCTCCGTAAACCGCCTTCACCTTGAAGGTATTGGGCGTTTTAACAGGGTAATAATAGTATGGGAAAAAAATCTTCCATCTTATTTTTTCTCCCGGCTCCATCTTTATTTTCAGGCTTCCAGGCCTGGGTTCGGGAGGCATATGGTTTGTAAAAGTCCCGAGCTTTCCCTCTCCTGTTTCCACGGAAAGGTTAAAACTGCCTCCCATGAAAAGAACCCTGTTTTCCACCGGCTGGAGGTACTCTATGTCAATGCCTGCTGTCTGACCTGAAATATTCTCAATATCAAGAATAAGAAAAACATCTTCCTCCTGGCTGTAAGAAGCCTTTTGCGCGGAAAGAAAAAGAGAGAAACTCTCTCCAAAAACAGCAGTGCATGCCAATAACATCAGGATGGCTGAAATCGCAAATGGCGGCTTTACGTATCTCATTTTTTATATATTTCCCTGTAATACTGCCTTACTATATTTTCATATCCCGAGGGTATCTTTTCATCCCACACTCCCCCGATGCCCCCCGTTGTTTTCCGAACCGGGTCGCTTTTCCCGATTTTTGAAATCCTGCTTCTGAGAAAAAAACTGTCTGATTCCCGGAGGTGCGATATGATAAGATTTTTCTCGGTGAGCATGTTCTGCCTGTACCTGCCGTCCCGGAGCTTCACCTGGAAATCTTTCATTCCGGAAAGGGCCTTTTCGAGCTCGGGATTGTAAACATTCAGGACTTTCATCTCCCTGATAACGCTTTCGGTCTTCTCAATGATTTTCTGCTGCCTGGCCGCAAGCAAATCGTACCTGAAAGCGATATCCTGCTGCGGACCTTCAAGCCCTTCGGGACCCCACCCGCTTATTTTGCCTCCTCCCGTAGGCCCGAAAGGCACATCGCCGCTGGTATCCTGTATTTCTCCGGGTTCCAGGTTATCAGGAGTCAGCCTTGCAGGAGTTTTTCGCCCGCCTTTTCCGGTAGCAGTGTTTTCAACCATCTCCCCATAGCTTCGGCCTGTCCTGCCTTCTCCGCTTCTTCCTCCTATCTCCTGCTGGTTGGGCATAAGATTGCCCGTTACACCCTTGGCGCTCATGTTGCTCATAGGGCCGTCCATCGCTCCCCATCCCGCCCCCTTGTCCAGGCTGTCCATCCATTTGCTGGTTATATCCTCTATCTCATCGCGCATGTCTTCTTCCTGCTCAAGAAGTTCCCCTATGATATCCTCAAGTTCGTCGGGAAGAGGAGCTTCGGGAACCTCGTAATTTTTCTGAGGGTCTTCCATGTCCCACTTTATATAATCAGGAATTTCGGCCATCCATTTTTCAAGGTTTGATGTTATCTCTTTTGCCAGCTCAAGGCCTGTCTGAGCCGCTGGTATAGCCATGTGCACGGCTTTTTTTTCAAGCAATTCCCCGGCGCTCTGTATATGTGAAATCATCTCCACAAGCTCGTCGGCAAGGGTAAATTTGCCCTTTGTCTGGGAAGCAATCCTGTTCAGGTCGTCTACCATTTTCTGGAAAAGCTCTTTCCACTTTTTCTGGATTTCCGACATCTCGTCAGTCTTGCCTTCGCCTGAAGTGCGGTCTTCTCTGCGGTCAAGCCTCTTTGCGGCTTCTATCAACTTCTTTTCTTCCATGGCGAATTTTTCAAGGGCGGATTTCAATTGTTCAGCCTGTTCTTTAAGGTCTTCCCGGACCTTGTTTTCCCCATCCTTAGCGTCTTGCATCTTGGAAGTGAACGGGTATATATAGTATACGGACGAAAAACCCCTGTTTCCCGAAGGCGAGTTGTCCGCACACTCGGCATAATAGGCAACGGGAGAATCGAATTTTTTAGGAATGCGCACGGAATGTGAAACCGAAAATTCTTTCTGCCCCCTTGAAGCAAACCTGCATATCACCTGGTCTTTATCGGAAACGCTTCCTTTTTCTGCCTGTTTCCTTATGGTAACTGATGTCACCCCGAAATCGTCCCTCGCCTTCAGACTGAGGCCGATACTTTCTCCCCCTTTTGAATAAATGTCCCTGCCGGGCTCCATAAATTCGATATAGGGGATGCGGTCAAAAATAATGTTGAACCTTTCCTTTTCAGTCTCCCTGTATTTCCCGGAAAGGGTATCGTAATACCTGAAACGGTAAAGAGTCGTGTTTTCAGCATGAAAACTGAAAGTTTTACTCCTGCCCCTTCCTTTGCCGTAAAGTATTTTACCGGGTCCCAGCTCAAGAGAAACATCTTCAACAGGGTTGGAAAATAAAGCTTCAACGGTAACCTTTGTTCCGGATAATACGGATATTTCACCGGGCGGTTTTTCTTCCCTGGTTTTCCCCAGTCCTGTGTAAGAAGGGTAATCGCACGTAATGAAAAGTTTCTTAAGAATCGTCCTGCTCTTTACCTCCGCCCCGTACCAGTCTGTATTCCTGTTTCCCCATATTATCCTGTAAGCAAAACTTTCCTTTGCCCCTGGCAGGCACAGTGAATATATTCCGTTTCCCCCATCCATTTTTTCCTTCTCTTTCTGAGCATTCCTGATTTCCAGAAGGGGAATCCCGTCAGAGCCGTTCAGGTATACTTTTACCGTAAGAGGGGCGCCTTCTTCGATAATGCAGTTGCCCGGTTCCACCCTTATGTAACCTGAAAATCCGTTTGCAGGAAAAAACATTTTCAAAAAACCCCGGGCGGCCGCCCTCGGATAAATTGCGATGTATAAAAGAAAAAAAAGCAGGGAGACAACTGCTATTTTCTTATATTCCGACAGTTTCTTTATATCAACGGCCCTGTCAGGAAGAATTTTTTGCGTTATGCCAAGAGTTTTCTGCTTTAGAAGTTCTATAAATGGACGGGGGTACACTCTGTTTTCGCCCAACTGCCATGCGTTTATGAGGTGGGTATCGAAATCAGGGATTCTTTCTTCAAGAAGCAGGGCAAGCCTTTCATACTGAAACTTTCCCCAGCATGCCACGGTAAGATAATACCTGTAAAAAAGAAAAATGGCCAACCCGAAAAACAGGAGCCTCACAAGAAGAATTCCTTTAAATCCCAGAAAGAAGAGGTGCTCGGAAACCAGCGAACCGAGAAAAAATAAAAGCAATACCGATATTGAAAGAAAAAAATGTTCTTTCATGCTTCTTTGCTTTTCAAGCATCCTGAAGTAATCCAGGTACTCCCTTATCTTTTCTTTTTTCTCATCTCCCATGTTGTTATTCCCTATCACGAATTCTGACATAAGTAATAGAAAGGCGTACCTGCGGTATAAACGGTTACCCTTTTCCTGCAATCTGGTAGCCGCAGGCTTCTTTATCCCGTGTAACGGGCAACCTGCGTACACGTATGGTTACCAAACAACGCACCTTTCCGCCACTAAAACTTTGGCGGACTATCGAAAAGGTGCACGCTCACGGTGTAAACGGCTACAGGTTTTTCTTCTCTGGAATTTCAGAATCCCTATATGCCGGTCTGGCGGCGCAGGTACCAGCCAAGGTTCAGTATCACAAACAGGAATAATATTGCGTATTTCCCAGAATCCTGCGAAAAAGAAAGGTTTCGGGTTACATAATTCCTCTTCCCCTTCATAACTTCCTTTAACCTGTCTTTCTCTTCAAAGGCCACGTATGACCCTTTTGACAGTTCGGCAATCTGCTTCAATACGGCTTCGTTTCTTTCCGTATCAATGAATTCGCTGCCTTCTTTCCTTGCTATAACCGGTTTAATATTTGTCTTGCCTCCAGAGCTTGCTTCTATAGTATATATCCCTTCCTGCCCGGTCACAATAAACGTTTTCATTTCTTTCAGGGTCAGAACATCGGTCTTTCCGTCCGGAGACCTGAGAACCGCTTCAAAAGGTCCGGTTTTTCCTTCGTTATAGCTGAACGCAACCTCAACCTTCTCGCCCGTACCGCAGTATTCTTTTTCTGCAATGATATCGGGAAGTATCTTTCCCGTGGCAAGATAATCCCCCGGCGCGCACAGGTACCTGATAAGCCTGCCCCAGAAAAACCTGTAGGCTGCTTTATCCTGCCCGCTGCCGAACTCCCATCTCCAGGTATCGTCGGTTCCCACAAAAAGGCTTTTTCCCCCTTCGGCAGAAACGTTTACCGCGGCAAGAACCACGGGCAGCCTGCCTCTTTCAAGAATAACCAGCGGAACCGAGCCTTTTTTAAGGCTGTAGACGCTGTTGGCCCTCGAAATGAAAGGGAATCCCTCTTCCCTTCCGCTGAATACGGGCAGCGTCTTTCCTTCACCTGTAAGAAGAGGCAGAAACCGTTCCTCGATTATATTTTTTTCATCGCCTCCCGTAACAAGAGGGGCCACTTCGTCAAGCTCGGTATTCCTTACCCCTTCCATGAAATTCTCGCCGCCCAAAAACAAGATACCCTTTCCTTTAACTGCGCAGAAATCCCTTATATTTTTTCTCTGCAGGGCAGTAAAAGAAGAAAAACTGATATCCCCAAGTATTATTATACTGAATTTTTCAAGGAAACGGCTGTCAGAAAAAATATCAGCCGGCACGTCCCTGCCCTCATCGCCCGCATACTGGAAAATATTTTCTCCCACCCTGACAAGAAACACGGGCATAAGCCCCGGCGTGCTTTCTATATGCCTTTTGAGATACTTGTATTCCCACCTCAGGCTTCCTTCCACGTAAAGTATATTTATTTTGGGAGATATTACCCTTGCAAAAAAAGGCATTCTGTTGTTTTCCTTTACGACCTCACCGTCTCCCGGAAAAACCTCCGCCTCGTATGTTTTATATCCCTGGGCAGACCCGGCTATTTCAAAAATGGCGGTAGCCGACGGGCCTGAAAAAAACACTTCGGTTTCTTTTATGACTCTGCCGTTTTCCTTCAGGACAACCTTGCTTCCTGAGTTGTCAAACCCCCTCTGGATTACATCCACCTCCGCCCTGAGGAATTCTCCCGTGTAAACCGGGGAGTTTGTCGATACTGCCGTAATGCTTATATCCTGCAGGAGGTCTCCGCCCATGCCCAGAACAAACACAGGTATATTGAAAGCTTTTTCGAGAACCTGCATATCTTCCGTCCGGCTTTCCTGTCCGTCGGTGCAAAGGATGACTGCTTTATACATGTCTCCCGTTTTGCTGTTTAGCTCGTTGAGGGCTGAAATTATGAAAGAAGCATTTTGCCGCGGCAGTTCAACTCCTATCTCTTTTTCTTCCTTTTTTTCAAGCTTTTCTCCAGCAGTATAAAAAGATATATCGCAGCTTTTAAGAAAAGGTTCCGCCCTTATGAAATCCTTTGCCATTTCCAGCCTTGTTCTGCCGTCTTTGCCCCCGATTCCCATGCTCATTGAAGTATCCAGCAGAACGGCAATTTTCTCCCTGGCACTGAAAGGCGCCCTGACCGATATTTCAGGTTTGAAAATCATTGCAAGAATAAGAACGGCGGAAATAAGGTTGATAACAAAAAACGTGTTTCTGTGCCTCGAACCGTCTTTTTTTCTGACGTAGAAAACGGGGAAAAGCGCTGCCGCCGAGATAAGCAGTATTAAGAAAGCGGGCAATATATGGTTAAAGCTTATTTTGAGCATCTGTTTTTCCCTGTTTTCTTGAACTGAGCAGATTTATCAGGATTATTTCGAGAAGCAGCAGCAAAAGCGCTGCGTTCAACAGAGCCGGAGAAATTTCACTGGTCCTGTTTCTCTTGCTCAGAAATTCTCTCATCTTTTCTTTTTTGACAACCGTTACGCCGGCCCCTGCGATTTTCTTCGATATTTCCTTTATTTCTATTCTTTCCAGGTTGCCTTCGAGTGCATCAACGTTGACAGGTATTATTTTCTCTACCCTTTCGTTTTTCCTCAAAAACTCCAGAGTCCAGAAACCGGGTTTTGGGGGGAAAAAAACAATCTCGTCTGACGGATTTTTTTGCAGCTCTTTCTTTTCTCCGTCAGGAGAATAAAGATGTACCTTTTCCGTACCGTAAGGAACGTTCATTCTGACTTTGTTGCCGGCAGTAAAAGTGTCCGCCCCTGTACCCGAAAGATGTTCAAAGATATTGTTGACAAGTACAGGGAAAAAAGGCCTGTAATGGATGTTTGTCCATGTGTCATCCATTGGGAAGGTGAATAAAAGCACCCTTCCCCTGCCGATTTTCTTCTCGAGCAAAAGGGGAAGGCCGTCGGAAGTTTTCATCAGCACGTCCCCTGATATATCGTCAAGGGTAAAAAGCTGTCTGAAAATTACAGTTTTCGTATGCTGGTGAACAGCCCCTTTCAGAGGCAGAAAGAGAGGATGAAAAGAAGCCGTTTCTCCCACACCGGCAGCTTTTGCAAAAGTCTTGACGGATTTGAGCCGGGCCGGCATGAGAAAAGGAATGAATTTTTCTGCCGGCTGCCAGGACCTGTTAAACCCGGCTGCCAGAACCCTGTTTCCAGGGAAGCATACCATGCTTCCGCCTTCCGTCAGATACCGGTAAACCTTTTCCGCCATACCTTCCGGCAACCGGCCGCTGCAAGATACGAAAAGAACGGAATAGGATTCGGGGAAAATATCTCCCGAACCCTCGGGAGATATCAAAACAACTTCTCTTTTTTCTCCGGAGACGGCCTTCAGGGCTTTTTCTATATAAAAGGTTTCAGCGGGGTCGCCTATAACAAGCACTTTTTCTCCCGGTCCCTGTGCAAAAGAAAAGTAATAATTGTCATCTGCAGAAAGAATATCTCCGGTACTTATAGAGCCGGTTATCCTGCCCGTTGTATCGGGAATGTCCACACTTATCGCTTCAAGGGCCCCTGGCTTCAATAAAAAAGACGCCGTTTTCTGCCACTGCCCGCCGCTCACGGCTATTTCTGCAGATGTTTCCCTGTCTCCCCAATTTTGTATTTCTGCGGTTATGCCGGAACTTCCCGGGATAAAATATATCCTTTTGAAACCCGCGTTATTTATACCGGCATTCCCGGTGTCAAAAACGAGAAATCTTACATTCTTTTTGCCAAACTCCGGAAAAGAAACATCGTTCCACGGTCTTTTCTGAAGGTCCGTAAAGAAGCATATGATTTTGTCTCCCCTTTCTTTTTCAAGCATCTTAAGAGCTTTTTCCATGGCGAGAGGCAAGTTGCCCGCCTGCCAGGAAATATCCTTTCTTTTTATAAAAGAAGCCGCCTCGGAATAATTGTGCGTGAAAGGAAAAACCTCACCGCTCAGGTATATAAGCGCAAGCCTGGCAGGTTTTCTTATAAAAGAAAGGGCTTCGGAGAGCACGTCTTTCAATTTTTCCGAAGAAGAAAGTCCGGCCGAGGCATCCATGCTGAAGGAGTCATCCACGATGAAAATGATGTGCCCTTCCCGTGAAAACGGAGAACTTACTTTCAATACAGGGCCTGAAAGGATAATGAGCAGGGAAAATAAAAGAAGCGTTCTCAAAACCAGTATAATTATTTCTTCTATTTTTTTCCTTCTTCCTGTCATGGAACGGGCAGCCTTGAGAAATCTCAAAGAGGGGAAAAGAACCGGCTTGCCTTTTTTCCTGCTGAAAAGATGAATGAGTACAGGCAGGGAAATACCTGCGAGCGCCCATAGGAAATAAGGATATAAAAAGCCCATTTTAGTGAAATAAATACTTGTTAAAATTTAAAGAACCATAAATAATCATTGCATATTAGGAACCAACCGGTACTGCAGCGTTTCCCATTCTTTTTATCTTGATTTCAGGTAGCTGTGCAAAAAAGAGTCAAAAGCCACATCGGTTGAAGTCATGGCATATTCTATTCTGTTTTCCCCGCAGCTCTTGCGAATGGAATCGAGAAACTCCTGCATAAGTTTCAGGTAAGCTTTCCTGACATATGGTACTCCGGCAAGAACCCTTTCCCCGCTTTCCATGTCCCTGAATTCGCAGTCTCCGTCAAAAGGAAGTTCGTGCTCGGCAGGGTCGAGCAGGTGAAGAACGATAACCTCGTTATGGCGGTGACGGAAATGTGAAAGCCCCCTGATGATTTCTCCCTGGTCGTCCATCAGGTCCGACAAAAGAATTATAAGACTGCGTTTTTTTATGTTAAGGGCGATTCTGTTCAGCACGGTTCCGAGAGACGTCTCCCCGCCGGCCTCTGTCTTTTCAAGGGCGCCGAAGATATTCTGCAGGTGTGATACTGTAGACATGGGCTTGATGAATTCCCTTACCTCCGTGTCAAAAGTCACAAGGCCTACCGCATCCTTCTGCTTGACCATGAGATAGCTGAGAATGGAAGCAAGCATTACCCCGTACTGAAGTTTTGTCACTGACCTGCTGCCGTAATTCATCGAATTGCTTGTGTCAAGGAGTATGTACGCCTTAAGGTTGGTCTCCTCTCTGAAAACCTTTACATAGAACCTGTCCGTTCTTCCGAAGACCTTCCAGTCAAGGTACCTCAGGTCCTCCCCGGGCGTATACTCCCTGTGTTCTGAAAACTCTACGCTGAACCCCCTGTGGGGACTTTTATGCAGGCCGGAAATGAAACCTTCAACTACGGTTTTTGCAATAAGGGGAAGGTTAGAGAATTTTACGAGAAGACCGGGATCGAAAATATTGTTGTTTGCCATTTATGAAACTTCTTTCTTTTCTTCAAGCAGGTATTCCACTATGCGGGAAGAGTTTATCCCTTCCGCATCAGCGTTGAAATTTGTAAATATCCTGTGGCGCAAGGCCCCGCTTGCAACTTTCCTTATATCGTTTATTGAAACATTCACATCTCCGCGCATCGCGGCCCTGGCTTTTGCTGCAAGAACAAGGTGCTGAGCCGCCCTCGGACCCGCTCCCCAGCTTACGTGGTTTGAAACAAACTCAGGGCTGCCCGTCTCTCTGGGACGCGTGCTTCTTACAAGGTTGACTCCGTAAGATATGACATAATCCGAGACCGGTATCTTTTTGACAAGTTCCTGGTACTTTTTTATGTCTTCGCCGCTTATGACCTTTCTGACATCCGCCTCCATGAAACCGGTGGTGCTCTCAACGATTTTCTTTTCCTGGCTTTCATCGGGATAGTCCATTACAATGCTGAGCATGAACCTGTCAAGCTGGGCTTCGGGCAGAGGATAAGTTCCCTCCAGTTCTATCGGGTTCTGGGTGGCCATGACAAGAAAAGGATAAGGCAATTTGTGAACCTGTCCTCCCACCGTAACGTTGAACTCCTGCATGGCTTCGAGCAGGGCGGCCTGGGTTTTGGGAGGAGTGCGGTTAATTTCATCTGCCAGTATCAGGTTGGCAAATATGGGCCCCTGTATGAACCGCAGGCTCCGGCTCCTGGAAATCTTGTCTTCTTCTATTACCTCGGTTCCCGTTATGTCCGAAGGCATAAGGTCAGGAGTAAACTGTATTCTTTTGAAATTGAGGTCGAGAATCCGGGCAAGCGTTTTGACCATGAGCGTTTTTGCAAGTCCGGGCACGCCGACAAGGAGACAGTGGCCCCCTGCAAAAAGGCCCGTCAATATTTCCTCTATTATAGCGTCCTGCCCGACTATGACCTTGTGGATTTCTGCAAGTATTTTTTCCCTGACTTCCTTGAGTTCTCCGAGAATTTCTGTTTCTTCCATTGTTTTAGTGTGTGATAAGGTATGTTATCACGTTGACTCCCAGTTCCATGGACTGGCTGTCTGTTATCGCTTTTATGTAAGGACGGGGAATGCCTTCCCAGCCGCTTCCGAAACTGTAGGGAGAGAAGATGACCGCAGGCAGGCCTTTGAGCCTGTATATCTCAAAGGGCGGCCCGTCCGATTCAAAAGTGTACAGGAATTTTTCAGTCTTGAAAGGAACGTTGTAAAGAGGATGGTTAATATCCCACCTCACGTTATCGGCTTCCGGAAGAATCTCCGCCATGAGACCCCTGAAACTTTCTGTGAAATCCTTGCTGCCGCAGCAGCTGTCGGCTATTAGAGCTCCTCCTGAAAGCAAAAATTTCCTCAACTTCTGTTTTTCGCTGCCGCCCAGCTTCGGGTCAAAATGTCCGGTAATGTAAAGAAGGGGGATATTTTCAAGAGAATCTTTTTTGAGGTCTACGTTGAGTTTTTCAAGGTAGACTGCAGACTTCGTATCCCGGGCCACCCTGACAAGTATCTTGCCGAGAGAAGACGGATGGGGGTCCCAGTCTCCCGAATGAACAATCTGCCCTATATAGATTCTTCCTCCTTTTTTTTCAGTCTTTTCCGAATATACCGGCATGTATCCGAACAGCCTGCCGGTCTCTATCCAGCCCAGAGTGTAAGTCAGCATGTTTACGCCTATCTTGACGGCATCTTCCGGAACATACCTGGTACCCCACTGGTGGGTATGCATTGCCCATCCGCATCCTATATCATGAGAGGTAAGGATAACCGCAGACCTGCATCCCAGGTTCAACACCCGCAGGTCAAGCTCTCCCGGGGATTCCACTCCCTCCTTCATGATTTTCACGCTCGAAATATTGTGGAAACATCCCCTGAGAGGATGGTTGCCGTATATGGCGTAAAAATTCCTGTCCGGAAATATCTGCGACATCAGTTCCGTGAACCCTTTTGTAAAATCAGGGCTGCCAGAGGAAGCATTTGCCCATATAAAACCTCCTCTTTCAAGGTAGCTTTTTATTTTGGGAAGAAGAGAGATGTCAGGGGCAAAAGGTTCTACCGATGTTATGTAAAGAACAGGGATTTCGTCTGGGTCGAAGGAAAACTGGTCAAGCCTCACCTTGACGCTTCTGTATGGTATCCCAAGCTGTCCCGATGCGAGCTTAAGAAGGTTCTCGACGTCATTTTTCGCCCTCGTCCACGGGGCGTCGGGACCCGATACAACCTTGCCGACAAGCACTGGAGGAGCAGGCGGATTTTTCTTTTCGCTTCTCCTAAGAGGGGTTGCGGGAAGAGGCAGAGGAGGAAAGCCCTCTCCTGCTTTTCGCCTCTGGATTTCCTTTGTGGGAGGAGCCTGGCCGCATTCGTAGCAGAAGGAAGAAAATTGATAAAAGAAGAAAAGAGATAGAAAGAGAAGAAATATTTTCTTCATGGTTTTTGTAAAATACCCAGGCAGTCAACTGGGTTTTTACATTAAATACATTATAATAAAAACATTTTTCCCCTTTTTTGTCAAGCGGAAAAAGAAGAAATGTCGTTTAAAAATAAAAAGGGCGCTGAATTTCTTCGGCGCCCTTTTTACTGCTATTTTTAATTTTATCTATATATTATTTTTTGCGGGCTTTCTTCTTGGGAGCAGCTTTTTTTGCTGTTACTTTCTTCTTTTTCCCGCCGCGGGCCATCTTCGCTTCACATACATTTCCCGCTCCGTCAACATAATACATGCATCCCGGCTGCCTAACAACTGCACCTTTAATCAAAATCTTTCCCATTTCTCCCTCCCTGTTTTGACTTCATTCACTGCTTTATCAACATCAATTTTACCACCCCTATAAAAAACTGTCAAGCGAAAAATTCAACAATAAAAGTTGCAGGAGAAAAACAGCGTCTCTCCCATGGCAAGGCCCATTGCTTTCCCCGAAGGCAGATAAAAATAATTATGCCCTTGCAGACTCGATTTTTTTCTGGTATCCGCTCTTCACGTAGGCTTCCACGGGGTCAACCGGCAAATCTTTTTCCATGCGGGCTTTTGCCACGATGGACCTCACGTCGGCGTTTATTATGGCATCGTTGAAAATCCTGTTGGCCAGCATGATTTCGCCTGACTTGCGGGCTTCTTGTATCTTTTCTGAATCAACCAGGGCAGCTTTTGCAAGAGACAGGTGGAGAGAATCTATGGAATGTATTATAGCGTGAACCCTGTTCTCCTTGCCGCTTGCCTGGTCCAGCATGTACGCCCAGTTCCTGGAAGTCGAACCCGCAACAGCGCCTCCCCTGTATAGTTCATAAAATATCCTTGCCATCTGCTGGTTGGGCTCGACGGACTGGTCATCATCGAGGGCATAGCTTATGTTGAAATGGAACCCGCTTCTCATCTTCTCGGCGATAAGCATGGCCACTATCTGTTCCACGTTGGCTATGGGATGGTGGTGGCCCAGGTCTATCAGTGCGCCGACATTTTCTCCGAGCGCTCTCGCAAGAACAAAGGCAGTTCCCCAGTCCGGTATTACGGTACTGTAGGTATTCGGCTCAAACACCTTGTATTCTATAAGGATAAGAACATCTTTCGGAATGCCCGCGTAGCTTTCTTTAAGGGTCTTCTTCATCAGTTCGTAAGAATCCCTCAGTTCCACCTGGCCGGGATAGAGAGAACCATCGGGAAACCAGAGCCCCAGAACTTTGTTGCCCAGCTCCTTTGCAATCTTGCCTCCGAGAATTGTCTGCTCCACGTATCTCTTGCGTGTTTTCGGGCAGGGGGAAATAAAACTTCCGTTTTCGGAACCTTTCAGAAAATACGAGGGACTTACCCCGCCCAGGTACAACCCTCTCTCCCTGCATTCGTCTCTTACTTTCCTGGCTATTTCAAAATTGCCTTCCATTCCGTCTTCTGAAAAATCCCACAGTATGTGGGTGGCCACCATTGAAGCGGCTCCTGTCAGTTTGTTGATAAAAGCCGCATCGTCGAGCTTCTCGTATATGTTGCGGGCATAGCCGGGAGAAGTGTAATCTCCGAACCTGCCGCCGCCAAAAGGTCCGAGAGTCCACGAAGGCACGTCAACCTGGAATTGCTTGACGGCTTCAACCGCCTTCTTTACCCTTTTTTCACCGAATTCAGCTGAAAGATTTTCTATTCCTCTTTCCATGCATTTCTTATCCATTTGCAGCCTCCTCAAATTTATACAAGCTTTTAACTTAATAAAAACATTTATTGAAGATTTTGTCAATTACATCCGCATCAGGGAAGACTGTTACAGCGCCACATTCTTTTCCATTCTTTGATGAATTCTGAAGCAAGTTTTTTGTCCTTTATGATTATCACTGCTTCGTTATTCCTTCTGGCTGCAGCCGTAAGGTTGTATGAACCCGTGATAACAGTCTCGCCGTCGACAACAATAAATTTATCGTGCATGTATCCCGCCCTGTTGCTCCTTCTTACAACGCATCCAAAATTTTTCAGACTGCCAAAAACAGAATGGGGTTCCACGCTGAAGTTTTCTATCATTCCGCAGACATTTACGCCGGCAAGTTTCCTTTTTATCATAGCCGAGGCAAGCTTTTCAGAAGTGAAATGGTAAAGTGCGAAATAAATGGTTTCACTTGCAGAAGAAACCGCTTCGGATATAATTTCTTCACAATCGTTTTCGGGTGAAAAGCCAATATGGATATTATCTTTTTTATATTCGCCGTCAACCGGTTTATCCTGCCACCATGAATGGAATTTTTCCGTCAGAAAACGCCCAATTCTTTCATCTTCCAAAAGCAGGAAATTGTTGTGGTGCAGGAAGAAGCCGCTTTCAGTAAAATTGCCCGAGCCTGTCAAAATAAACCTGCCGTCAACTATCATCAGCTTCGGGTGAAAAAGGGAGCTTTTTCCATCAACCTTCACTTCTGCCTTTTTGCAAATAGCAGGAGGCTGTTTATCTACTATGATTTTTACGTCCAAATGACCTTTTTTGTTAAGCTCGTCTGCCAGTTTCTCCCATGAAAAAGAATAGCTTGCGATATAAACGGATTTTTCCGCCCGGCTGACAAGGTCCATAATTATTTGGTCTGTTCCGCTATCTGGTGTAAAATAAAGAGAGATGGGAAGAGAATAAATCCCTCTGCATGGACAGAAGAGGATAAGAAAAAAAAGAAGGGATGTTTTTTTCATAAACGATATTTTAACATGCGCGGAGGTTAATATGAAAGCGGCTGTATACCACGGCATCCAGGACATTCGCATAGAAGAAATAGAAAAACCGGCATGCAAGGAAGGCGAAGTCCTGGTAAAAGTACATTACTGCGCCATTTGCGGAACGGACGTAAGGATATATTTCAGCGGGCATAAAAAAGTAATTCCTCCCGCGGTCATAGGACATGAAATATCCGGAACTGTTGCACAGATAGGTTCAGGCGTTAATGAACCCGGATTAAAAGTTGGAGATAAAGTCACAGTGGTCACATCTATAGGGTGCGGCAAATGCAAGATGTGCATCAAGGGACTTTATAACCTTTGCCCCGATACGAAAGCCATAGGGTATTTCTACCCGGGAGGTTTTGCGGAATATGTCTCGGTCCCTGCCGAAGGCGTCAAACAGAAATCCGTACTGAAACTGCCGGACAATATTTCACTCAAAGAAGGCGCCCTGATAGAAGCACTTTCCTGCGCAATAAACGGACAGAATTACCTCAACATAGGTAAAGGCGACACCGTCGTCATCTACGGAGGAGGTCCCATAGGGCTCATGCACGCTGTTCTCGCACAGGCATCCGGCGCCGACAGGGTAATAGTGTCAGACCCCGCCTATGACCGTCTTGAAAAGTTCGGCAAACAGTTTGCAGGGCTGATACTTCTGGACCCTGCAAAAACAAGCCTGAAAGAAGAGGTTCTTAAACTTACAGGCGGTTACGGAGCCGATGTCGTCATAACGGCATGCCCTTCAAAACAGGCACAGGCGGAAGGACTGGAAATACTCGGGTCAAAGGGGAGGATAAGCCTTTTCGGCGGACTGCCCAAGGACAACTCGGTGATAAGTATTGATTCAAATATTATCCACTACAAGGAACTTTCCGTATTCGGCGCCTTTGCATCCAACAGGCGGGATTACGTGAAAGCGGCAGAACTTATAGCCAGCCACAAGATAGAAGCAGGGAAGTTTATTTCAACAATTCTTCCTCTCGAAAAAATAAACGAGGGCATCTCCATGGTAAAAAATGGAGAAGTTCTTAAGTGCGTGATGGATATAGGAGGCTGAAAACCTTCATGTTTAACAGGGAAGATTTTATTAAAACTGCTCTAAAGCTGGCAGAAAGAGGCAGGGGGCTGGTAAGCCCCAATCCGCTTGTAGGAGCGGTTGTTGCAAAAGGAGGAAGGATACTTGGAGAAGGCTATCACCGGGCATGGGGGATGCCCCATGCAGAGACAGAGGCCATCCGAAAAGCAAAAGGGAAAACTAAAGGAGCTTCTTTATACGTCAACCTTGAGCCCTGCTGCCATTACGGCAAAACCCCTCCATGCACCGAAGCAATAATAAAAGCAGGAATAAAGGAAGTCATATGTTCAATGAAAGACCCCAACCCCCTGGTAAGCGGAAAAGGCATTGAGGAACTTGAAAAAAACGGAATAAAAGTGCGCCTTGGAAGCATGGAAAAACAGGCTGCGGAATTAAACAGTTCATATATACTGAACATTGAACAAAAAAGGCCTTATGTAATACTTAAATGGGCACAGACTCTCGACGGGAAAACGGCTACAGTTAGGGGAGATTCCAAGTGGATAACAGGAGAATCCGCGAGGCAGTATGTCAAAAAACTCCGTTTTGAGGCAGACGGAATCATTGCAGGCATAAATACCGTATTGAAAGACAATCCTTTCCTCGACTACTCTTTCCCTTCTTTTCATCCGGCAAAAATGGAAAGCAGAAAAAGGTACCGTAAAATAATCCTCGACCCTCAGATGAAAATGCCTCAGCAGGGCAATATCTGGAACAATTCCAATACAGGTATCCTTATCGTGACATCGGATAAAGCCCAGGAGGAAAAAATATCTCTTTTTGAGAGGAGAAAAAACTGTGAAGTCCTTGTTCTTCAGACAGAAAACGGGTTGTTCGACATGAAGCAATTATTGACGGCTCTTTACCAGAAGGATATCGGAATAATAATTGTTGAAGGAGGGAGCAATACCATCACCCGTTTCTGGGAAGCCAAAACTGCTGACGAAGCAATTATTTTCTGCAGCAGTAAAATTCTCGGAGACAACAGGGCGATAACATCCATTGGAGGCAGGCATAAAGAAAAAATATCGGAAGCGGTGGAAATAAAAATAAGGGAAACAAAGATGTTCGGGCAGGACATAATGATAAGGGGCACACCATGTTTTCAGGAATAATTGAAGAGGTCGGAAAGGTAAAAAAGCTGTCAGAAGAAGGAGGTTTTTCCGTATGCGAAATCCTGTGCCCGAAAATCGCCGGAGACATAAAAGAGGGAGACAGCATAGCCGTAAACGGAGTCTGCCTGACCGCGGAAAAAATTTCGGGAGATATCTTTAAAGCATCACTCAGCACACAAACGCGGAGAGAAACCAACCTCGGTTCCATGATAACCGGCGGCTGCGTGAACCTTGAAACCGCCCTCAAAATGGGCGACAAGATAGGCGGACATTTTCTGACAGGACACATAGATTTCACGGCCAGGCTTAAAAGGCTCGACAGGCAGGGAGGGTCGGTAATTCTTGCCTTTGACATTCCCCGGGGATTTGAAAGATACGCGGTGAACAGAGGCTCCATTGGCGTCGAAGGCATATCTTTGACCATAGCTGAACTGAAAAACAGTGAAGTGAAGATTTTCCTGGTGCCTTTTACGCTTGATAACACGAACCTGAGATACAGGAACCCCGGGGATGCGCTTAACATTGAGGTTGACATCCTTGCAAAGTACGTGGAAAAAAATCTTTCTGCCGGAAACTATGGCAGCCGATAAACTTTTCATCCTGAAATGTTTCTTTTCAGGATCTCGTTTTTGTAGCGGTGCCATTTATGGCACTTCTTGTTTCGCAGGCTTCCCGTTTCACGGGATAAAGAAGCCTGCGGCTACCGGATTGAAGAAAACTTGTAGCCGTTTACACCGTGAGCGTGCACCTTTTAAGGTGCGTTGGAGTGAGTCTTTTGTAGCGGTGTCCCTGACGGGATAAAGGATTTATCCCACTTTTATGCTTGTCATATTGAAATGCCTTTGTTCAGGATCTTAGACACTAGGAGGTCTTAATGCGAAGAATATCAGGTTTTGCATTTGCAGTATTGATGTTGCTTGTTTTCAATCTGCACGCTGAGAGCGAAGGGTACAGCCAGTGGCTGAAAAGAAGGGACGCCCTGAAACAGGACAAAAGCGTCGTGAGATACTACACCTTTGAGGACGTCAAAGACGGTAAGAGCATCGTGGCCGACCTTGGCAGGAACGGAAAGAACCTCACATACACCCCTTACAAAGACCCCGTGACAAAGGAGGTCTTCGACGATATGCAGGTCATAGAAGGCAGGTGGCCGGAGAAGAAGGCGGTGAGACTGGACAGGGGATTTTACCAGGGCGAAACATGCAACATGGAAAACAAGCAGTTCTCCGCAGAGGTCTGGTTCCGCAGGCAGGGGCCCGGAAGCATACTCCCGGCGAGCAAGTATATAAATGGCTCCATCCTTGCAGTTTCAGGATACACCCAGGGCTGGAGAATCCTGACCATGTACGAACAGCCAACCACCCTGAGTTTTGAAATCGGTCAGCCCAACGGGGCCACCATAGCCTCTACGAAAACTCCCCTTGCCGAGAACGTATGGCACCACCTTGTGGTCACTTTTGACGGCACGGAAATGAACATTTACGTCAACGGCCAGCTGGCCGAGCGCAGCATGACCATGAGGAATGAAAAGAAACAACAGGTAAAAGCAGAAAGATTTGAAGGAGAATATGTGCCTTCAAAGATTCCCTTCAAGATAGGGTATTCGGAACACGGGGTAGGTTCGGCAAAGCTGGATATAGACGAAGTGGTCATATATAACAGGGCACTTAAACAGGAAGAGATAGTAGTTTCCCGGGAGGAGATATTTTCAAAAGCAGATGCTTATATCAAACAGGGAGATTACAAGAACGCCCGCTCACAATACGCCAGGATGAAAGGACTGCCGGGATATGGAAGCGAGATGGCTCTTTTCAACATGGCAGAGAGCTACCGGATGGAGAAGGATTATGCAAATGCCCATAAGACCTACGGGGAAATATTCAAACTCGACAACCTGTCGCCATATTACAGGATATACGGGCTTTTCCGGCAGGCGCAGGTTTACGCGGAACAGAACAACCGTGCGAAAGAGAGGAGCCTCTACGAACAGGTGCTCAAAACACAGGGAGCCCTTGAACACCATCTTTTCACAGCCCGCCTGAAAAACGGAGACGCCTACAGGGAGGAAAAGAAGTACTCCTCCGCAAGGGAAATATATTCCAAACTCCTCGTAGAACAGGAGAATTCTCCCCTGCCCCACGAGGGATACAGGCTGGATTTGCGTGACAGGCTCGAGGAGATAGACGGTTTAGCAGACGGGGTGACGGTGAAAAACAGGCAGGAAAAACTCGCCGTATGGTTAAACGGACCAAAGCAGGCACTGTACGTATCCCCTGAAGGAAACGACGGCAATCCTGGTACGAAAAATAAACCTTTCGCAACAATAAAAAGGGCGCAGGAGGAAGTAAGAAAGATTAAGGCAAACGGCATGCCGGAAGAAGGAATTGTCTTATACCTCAGGGGCGGAAGGTATTACATAACCGAAAGCATTACCCTTGGGAAAGAAGATTCAGGAACGGAATCTGCGCCCGTGGTATACAGAAGCTATCCCGGGGAAGAAGCCAGGGTCATAGGCGGCAGACAGGTAACCAATTTCAAGCTCCTCAGGAACGAGGCCATTATCAGCCGCCTGCCCGTGGAATCGAGAGGAAAGGTCTGGGTTGCCGACCTCAAGGAAGCCGGTATAACAGACTACGGTGAGCTGTTGAACAGGGGAAGCCACGGGAAATCAAACCTCGCCGCGCTTGAACTCTTCTGTAACGGCAAACGCATGCAGCTTGCAAGGTGGCCCAACGAAGGACACGAAAGGGTGGCAAGACTTGTTACCTCTGAGGGAGACGGGGTCTTGAGAGGCCAGTCGGCAAAAACGGGTATATACCAGAACGGAAGGTTCTGCTACGAGGGGGACAGGCCGGAAAGGTGGACAAAAGAGAAAGATATCTGGATACACGGGTATTTCGCCTACGAATATGAGAAAACGCACACGAGGATAGATTCCATCGACACGGAGAAGAAGATAATCAACCTTGGCCCGGACAAAAGGTACCCAGAAGGATATACGGTAAGGTACGTCATACGCGTGAAGCAGAACGCTCCATACTACGTGTACAACGCGCTGAGCGAACTGGACTCTCCGGGAGAATGGTACCTCGACAGGGATGACGGAAAACTCTATTTCTACCCGGTTTCCGACCCGGTCAAAAGCGACATAATGGTCTCCACTCTCAATACGCCCCTGGTAATAACTGACAACGCTTCCCACGTGGCCCTTTCGAACCTGACCCTCGAGGTAACACGCAGCAACGCCATCAACCTGGATAAAGGCAATAACGTTCTCGTTGCCGGCTGTACTATCCGAAATACCGGCCAGTGGGCGGTAAACATAAAGGACGGCTGGAACCACAAGATTGTCGGGTGCGACATGTACAACATGGCGGAAGGCGGGGTCACCCTGGGCGGCGGCGACAGGAACAAGCTCATACCTGCAGGCCACCTGGTGGAAAACAACCACATATACAGCTTCAACAAGTTCGACGGTGGTTACAGGCAGGCCGTTCTTGTCAAAGGCATTGGTCAGAGGGTTTCCCACAATGTCATACATGATACCCCCATGCAGGCGATACTCTTCGATGAAAACGACCACGTGATAGAGTTCAACGAACTGCATGACGTTGTCTACGAAGGCAGGGAGCTCGGAGCCATGTATATTTACGGAGAACCATGGTACCTTATGAGCAGGGGAACTGTCATAAGAAATAACTTCTTCCACCACATATGCTACCACTCGTCTCCAAACCTTACCCAGGGACTGAACGGTATACACGTGGATGCCATAAACGGAGGGCTGGTAATAGAAAAGAACTTCTTCTACAGGTTCCCCAACGGGATTGCCAACCCGCAGCCGGAAAACCGCATAGAAAACAACATATTCGTGGACGCTGAGATACGGAGCATCTACCAGGGCGACAGGTCGGGGCTGTTCTACACTCCTGACGGAGAACCTCTTGCAGACAGGATATCAACCCTTGCGGCCAGGTACCTCACAAGGGTAAGGTACAAACAGCCCCCGTGGAGTTACAGGTACCCCCAGCTTTTTGACCTGCTCTACAGGCAGAAACCTGTGGGATGGGCACAGAACAACTTCATTGAGCGCAACATCAACACGGGGGGACCTTTCCTGTCTTTGGCCGCCGGCATCAAGGAAGATAACTTCATAAGAAACAACTGGGACGGAGATGAGCCTTTCTTTTTGGACAGGAAACAGGCGAATTTCAGTATCAGGCCTGGCTCTCCCGTTTACGGGCTTACAGGTTGCGAACCGCTGGCCATGGAAGGTATCGGCGTATATAAAGATTCTCTTCGCGCAAGCTGGCCCATAAACAGGACCAAAGAGGATATAGGCAGGTATTACAAGCCGGACTGGACGCCCCTGAAGCAGAGTTCATCTACTTTTATGGCTCCCCTTAAGAGGGTAGCGCCTCCGCTCTATTACACGGTGACTGCCAGGAAAAACCCGGTCCGGATAGACGGAAAGCTTGATGGGGACGAATGGCTTGGTCTGGACATGAAAAAAGCCATGGCCGTAAACAGGGAACATTCGGGGAAAGATACGCCAGGGGCTAAAAGCTTCGCATGGCTTACCTATGACGCCGACAACCTCTACGTGGGAATAAAGCACCAACCGGACCCGTACACCCGGGACATGCCGCAGAGGCTTCAAAAACACGTACCAATCTTCGAAGTGGCGACAGAAAGCCAGCATACAACCGCGAGCCGCAAATGGTGGATAGACGACATGGTAACCGGCCCTATATACTCCATAACAGCCCGGTATGACGGCACGTTTGCAGTCAACAACCTCTTCGGGATGCCTCACGAAATAGTCAGCAAGCTTGAAAAAGGCATTGAGTACAGAATACTCATACTGGACGATGAAAAGAAGGAATGGACAGCCGAGATGAAAATCCCGTTTTCTCTCATGAGCATAAACCCCGCGGACGTGGAACAGCTTGCCTTCAACATAGGCGCATGGAAAAAGGCAGGATGGTTCGCATGGGTGCCGACAGGCAGTCAGATTTTCCGGGTTGAAAACGCCGGTTTTTTAAAATTCGCCAAATAACGGGAGACGGATTTTTATGTTTGTCATCCTGAAATGTTTCTATTCAGTATCTTTTGCAGCGGTGCTCCTCACGGAGTAAACCCCGGAAAAACCCGGGGCAAGCGATTTATCCCGTATAACGGGACATGTCGCACTTCGTAAAACCGTCGCATAAATGCTTTATCCCGGGCTTCTCCGGGAGACCGCTACAAAAAAAATATAAAATTGTAGATTGCAAACTCAGGCTGAATCCTGTTTGCCTGCTTACATGCTCTTGATTGCAGGGTATAATAAAGAGCTTGATATGCGTTTTCGGAGAGATGGCTGAGCGGTTGAAAGCGGCCGCCTCGAAAGCGGCTGTGCCCGCAAGGGTACCGGGGGTTCGAATCCCTCTCTCTCCGCCAAAATTTGCTTCTGTTTTTACCCATTATTACTTGGTTTATTAAAAGGGGGCTTTTCATTGATTTTCATCATTTGAATGTTTTCGTCTTTTGGAGTATAATTATACTGAAAAAATAACATATCATTTAAATACCCTCAAATTTTTATTGACAATATGGCTAAAGGAAGAACAATAAGTGCCAGTTTTCTAACAGAATTGGATAATAAGGTTATTGAACTGTGCAATTCGATATCCCAAACTATTTACGATTTTATCCCCTCCGAGGAATCTAAAAAAACATTTAAAAAAGAATACGGCAAAATTAGTTACACCAGAGATGGCGGATTGGGACTTGGTGGTGGAAAGATACAAAGGGATGCTTTATGCACAAGAGGCCGACAAGGCAAAGCTCCATTTTCAAATAGAAATTTGAGGTGGCATCCTTTAATTGTTGCAGAAAATAAACCAGATTTTGCAAGAAAAATTGAAAGAATAGAAATTCGCGGACAAGATGATGGTCAGATTTTAGTTTTTGTAGTTAAGGACTCACAAGGCAGAGAGTTAAAATTTCCTGCGGATAGGGCACATGAAATGCCTGAAAGATTTGTCGCACTTCCAGAACATTGGTATCCGCATATTAACACTTTAAAACATTGGTCCGATATATTGTGGACACAAAACTCTTGTGTAATTCCTGCTCTTGAGGCATGTAATTGGTGGGATTCTGTTGAGACTTATGCTATTTTGGGAATTGCTTTGGCTATTGATTTATACATGGCTGATTTTGATATTATTTATAAAAATATTTGGCAAAAACTAAAAGAACAAAATATTGATAAAAACATTTCATTGCCAACAAATATTTTCCCAAAAAATAAAGAAAATATTGTTAAATGTCCAGTTTGTCTTCTTAACATCTCAAAAGATTTAGAAGGTTTTAGAAAATCAGAAAGAGGTAAAACATGGCAACCAGCATGGCATTCATCTAAAAAGGAAGAAGGTGATGATTCAAGTATTCAAATAATGCATGTACACCCTCTTGTTGAAAATTATATAAAACATAATTCAAATAATGTAAGATATGGTCATAGATGGTGTAATATTTCTATGACTGACCATTCATTAGATGAAACCCTTGACTTTATGGAATTTGTGGTACGCGCTCATGAAAGGTGTAAATAATTTCTTATGCAAACACAAAATTTATTTAATATTGCCGAAAAAACAAAAGTCAAAAAATTGATTAATATTGACGATTTAAAACCAATAAACAATCTTAAATCTATATTTAGGGAAATTCGAGATTATTTTGCCGGTAATGTTACTGGTATCACAAGAGATGAAAAAATCGCACAAAATATAATGCGACTTCTGTTTTGTAAGATTTATGATGAAAAAAATAGTAGCGGAATAACTGATTTTTCTAATCGTCCTGAAGATAATTATGAGATTTTTCAAAAACGAATAAATCATTTATTCGAAAAAGTTAAAAAAAAATATTCTGGTATTTTTGAGCAAAACGAAAAAATTGAAATAAAACCAGAAGAACTATCATTTATAGTCTCAAAATTGGAAGAGTTTTCAATTATAAGTGCTAATAGAGATGTTATTGGTGATGCTTTTGAAGAATTAATAGGAACTTCTTTTAGGGGTGGAGAGGGACAATTTTTTACACCAAGAAATGTTGTACAAATGATGATTGATTTTTTAGCTCCACAGCCAGGAGAGAGAATTATCGATCCAGCTTGCGGCAGTGGTGGTTTTCTTGCTTATACACTAAGATATTTTATTTCACATAATCAAAAAGATTTCCATATTATGGGTATTGATAAAGATGCTTTCTTGTCGAAAATCGCAAAAATTTATCTTTCAATACTTGGCAATGATGAATTTCATATATTTTGTGAAAATAGCTTGGAAACACCCAATAAATGGGATAGAGGTGCTAGGGAAGAGATTATACTTGGTACTTTTGATGCAATACTTACAAATCCGCCATTCGGAGCAAAAATACCAGTTATTGGAAAAGATTTATTAAGTCAATATCAACTTGGTTGCAAATGGGAAAACTGTAATAAATGGACACAAACAAATAAATTGCTTGATAAACAATCTCCACAAGTTTTATTCATTGAACGATGCTTACAATTACTGCGCGAAGGCGGAAGACTCGGTATTGTTTTGCCTGAAGGAATTTTTGGTAATCCATCCGATAGATATATTTGGGAGTATCTTTCAAAAGTAGCATCAATTACTGGTGTTGTGAGTTTATCTCAAGAAACTTTTCAACCAAGCACTCATACAAAAACAAGTGTTTTATTTTTACAAAAGACAACCAAAAAACCAAAATCAATTTTTATGTCTATTGCAAATAACGTTGGCCATAATAAAAATGGGAAACCAATATATAAAATAGATGAATTTAGTAATGAAAAAATACTGAATGACGATCTTCCTACAATTGCCAAAAAATTCAATTCGTATAAAAACAATAATAAAGTCGTAAAAGACCGTTTAGGATTTAGCATTACTTACGATGAATTAAATGACCACATTTTTATTCCCGAATATTACAATCCTGAAATTTGCAAAGAGTTAGAGAAGCTCAAAAAAAGCGGAAAATATTTATTGTTATCCATTGGCAGTTTAATAGATAAAGGAGTTTTACAAGTCAGTAGAGGTAATGAAATAGGTTCTCAATTTTATGGCACAGGAGAAATTCCATTTGTAAGAACTAGTGATATTGTTAATTGGGAAATAAAATTTGATCCGGTAAAAGCTGTTTCAGAGGATGTATACAATCAATACAAAATATCACAGGATATACAAGAAAATGATATTTTATTTGTGAATGATGGAACATTTCTAATTGGAAGAACTGCTATGGTTACCAAACTGGATTTAAAAATAATAATTCAAAGCCATGTAAAGAAATTTAGGGTTTTAGATGATGAATTTATCAATCCCTATTACTTATTTTATCTTTTGAACAGTAAAATAGTTAGAAAACAAATTGATTCTAAAACATTTGTACAAGCAACTATTTCAACCATTGGCAATCGATTAAGAGAAGTCATATTGCCAAAAAGTAAAGATCCAAATGAAATAAAGAAGATTATAAGAGAGATTAAAGATATTATTGATAAAAAAGCTGATTTAAGAGAGAAAACTGTAAAGATTGTTGATGCGAGTATTTGATGAAAAGGAATTTGATATTAAATCGAGAAAAGTTTGGAAAATTTCTAAAAGTGAAAGGGAACACTTGAAATCGAGCTTTACGCATTCGATTTAAAGTGTGTTGTGTGAAAAGCAAATTCAAGAGAAAAATTCATCACAAAGAACCAATCGTACACAAAATCAGTCTAACTTTTCACAAATACAAAGTTTACCAAGTGATAAAACAAGGAGGTAATTATGTTCTGTTTTCAATGCCAGGAAACTGCAAGAAACCAGGGATGCACAGTCAGGGGCGTATGCGGGAAACCCGAAGAAACCGCCGACATACAGGACCTGCTCATCCACG